>ERZ791659.14-NODE-14-length-139357-cov-11.5276_pt1 | contig 139357 bp, 106 predicted proteins | sample MGYA00510053_ERZ791659 | MGnify/ENA primary metagenome ERZ791659 (study PRJEB30046, sample SAMN00715192) | human gut metagenome | study: EMG produced TPA metagenomics assembly of the A metagenome-wide association study of gut microbiota in type 2... | reverse complement strand
CTTTGTGGATAGCGAGTTACAGAGATTGTTAACGGTTTTTAGTGGACACGTGTGGATTGAATCCGCCCGAAAATGAATTACTTCATGCATTCGGGCGGAATCATTCCGCCCCTACAGTTAATTATTGGGAGATTATTGAAACCTTATCGCCACCATACAACCCTATTTTATCTTATCATACTGATCATTCGCACTGATCTCAGTATATTTAGGCGCATCAATCATTTCCACCAATGCACGTAGCACAGGTCCTTCGCCCATCGGATCATTCTCCTGAGTGGGACGATTATAATAGAAAACAGTAGAAGGCATGATTCCCGTACCGACACAGATAGCTGTAACATCTCCATTCGCAGAAATCTTTGACAACATACCTTTCAGTCCTTGCCAGGCTACATAAATAAAGTCGGGATGCAACCAACCTTCCTTCACACCTTTAGCAATGCCAAATACAAACATGGATGTTCCTGTGATTTCTTCATAAGAATCTTCCTTATCCAGCAACTGATGCCACAATCCATTCTTACCTTGATAACGGGCTACACCACTTGCCTGCATCCGGAAGTTCTTTATCACATCTTCGCGCATCGGATGGTCTTTGGGCATTCTTGCCAGTAAATCTGCCGTTGCCATAAAGATCCAACCATTGGCACGTGACCAATGCGCCACTCCGTGCTCTCTATTGTCTGTATGATAACAATGATAATAGATTTGCTTTTCCGGACACCACAGGTAGCGTGTATAGTTCAGTATCTGATTGGCAGCATCATCAAAGTACTTTTTATCGCCGGTCTCCTCTCCCATTCTGGAAATAAACGATACGGCCATAAAAGCATCATCTGCCCAAATAGTGCTCACATGAGGCCACAAGCGGGCAATCGTCCCATCAGCCAAACGAGGTTCTGAAACTGTGATATGATGATTGGTGGTTTCAATGTATTGCCGGAAAGCCTCCTCAGGATGGCGATGATTCAATGCAATCAGGCTTGCCCCCATCGGCCCGTTATCATCCAGGCGTTTGTTTCTATAAATCATGTGCCAACTAAGGCGGGGAACGGCTCTCCAACCTCCCTCGCGGAAAGTTTTATCATATAAACGATGGAAATAGGACTGGTTTTCTTTATCGAAGATGAACTTCATATTCTTTAAAACATAGTCTTCGTATTTCCGGTTCTGCAATTTATCTCCCAGTTCCATCAGTGCGATGTTTGTCACTCCATTGGTATAGTGCCAATCCAGGTATTTGCTGTTTACACGTATGTCGGGATTCAAAGGCACTCCCTTCAGCGAGGTATAAATCTTACCGGTCTTAGCGTCTTTAAATTCATAAGACGTAGATGCAACAATGCGGTCGGCTATCTTTATAGCCATCTCTCTGGCTGCTGCATTGTCTTGAGCCATAAGAGGGAACAAAGCCATTGCAAACAATAGAATGCCTGCACAATAATAACGTTTAACCATAAACCTAAACTTTAAATTTCTTACTCTAAATATACTAACCTTTCTATAAAACTCTCATAGTGAGTTCTTTCAACATTTCTCAAAGATAAAGCCACAGCCCGTTACAAACAAATTTTTATCACACTTTTTATTGTAAGGTTTCCATATTTCAACTGATCAATCTCTTTTAAAGAAAAACAGGACTCAGATCACTTTTTGTATCCGAGTCCTGTTTCACTCTCTATCCCACTCCACAATATGGGAATCGCATACTATATAAACACCTATTTACTATATTTGAATGCCTTATATGAATGAGGCAACAAAGATAGTCTGAATACATTTTGGCGAATGGAAGGATTTCTCTTATCGGGAGATACGGTAGTGATATAGTTCAGAACTTCACCACCCAATAAATCCGTCAATTTAGAAGCCATCTTTTCATCGGCTACAACGTGAATCTCTACAGGTTCATCATTGAAGTTTTCCACAACCAAAGTCTGATTATCATATAAGAATAATCCCACTTTGGACGGACCTTCTATATATATACCCAGATCTTTGCTCATGATGCGGCGGATCTCATTCAGTGCACTTGCCGGATAGTCATACAGATTACCCATATCATCGGGAATAGTAAGTACATACATATTGCCTGTAGAGAAAGGAGCACGCAGAACAATAGGATAACCGGATACGCCACCGGTCAATGGGCGACCTGCACTTACTATTTCCCAACAGTCGTTTGTTTGATAAAGTACCTGCGGAATCAGGAACTCACGCTTGGACTGTCCGTATTTGCCAAAGTCATTGACAATGGCTTTTAGGTCTGTACATCTCAGTTCGGATACTTCGGCTATTTTTTCCGGAATACTCTTTAGGAGTCCGCTTGTGATAACCACATCACGACCGCTTTGCAACTGCTTCTTGATTTTATCTACAACCGTAGGATCTTTAGCAGCCTGGGCAGTAAGCAGAACCACCTTTTGATCGGTAGGGAAAGCCGGATACATATCCATAGGCAAGCCTATCATTCCTAAATAATTTTGCAGGAAGTCTTCACCCAATGCATGGAAAGGCTTATAAGATTTTATACCGACAGGATTTCCTAGTTTCTTGGTCAGTTCATCGGTTTGCCTCAAGGTAACTCCGGCAATGCGAGCCATAGTGGTAGGCACTACTATAGATCCGTCCTTCTGCTTGAAAGGAGCAACCATCTCGTCATAATTGAAACTGGTTCCTTGTCCCTGCCAAGGGGTGCGGAAATCCGGACGCAAGTCAACACCGATCAACTGATTGTAAGCAAACAGAATAATTTCGGGAGTCTTGGACAACATGGTCAGATGAAGCTGTTCGGCATAGCGGTCCATACCCATCTGGATGCCACCTGAGTCTACCCATCCGCCTCCATTATGTCCCGGACGCAAATTGTGGAAGTAACGGATCACGTTGTAACTCAGGTAATTCTGTAGATGCTGATTGCTTCCGGGATCTCTAGTCTCGGTTCCGGTCCAAATGCCATCAAACAATTGCGGGCCTTGTTCCAGGTTGAAGCCTAAGCCTTGGAAATGATCATACCAGTTGGGGTATTTGATAATGACTTTCACCTTCGGATTCACCTTCTTTGCAGGATTCAACACTAGATTCCTACCGGCTTCGGTCATCAACTTCAAGCGATAGTCTGTCCAGCTCTGCGTACCTTTTGTCTTTATTTCAATATCCGATTTACAACTGGTGAAGAAAAAGTCATCCAGAATAAACTCATCAAAGTGCTTGGCAGTATGCTCTGCTATCTTCTGAACCATTTTGCGATGCTCGGGATCAGAGTAGCAGAAAGTTTCAAAGCTATTGGATTCATCTATGGTATAGGTAATACCACCGGCGGTTTCAATCCCTTTGGATTGGAAGAATTTCTTAGCCTGATCCAGTGTGGCATCGTCCACAATCAGCAAGTCGCGATGGGTTTCCAGATAGATTTTGTCGACATCCAGCTGACGGGAGATAACATTCCAGGTTGAATCCAGCCAATGCATATCCTTCATTTTATCTACTTCATATGCACGGACATAGATAGACACCTTAAAGCTGTCATATTTCCCTTTTGAGGGTGCTGATTGAGAAGTCTCATTTGTACGTGGTGAAGGCAACGTCTCATTTCCACCGGATATTTTCTGTCCGGCATTGGCTACCATTGCAGCAGCCAATAAAAGGATGGATAAAAGTTTTCTTTTCATAACCTAATAGATTTAATTTAAACGTTTATATAATACTTAAAAGTTGATTTTCGCACCTACTTCTACTGTGAAAGGACGGATATAGCCGCCTGCCATCAGTGTACCGGCATATTTGGAACCGTCTGTTATCAGTTCGGAACCGGATATGCTGCCTTTCGCTCCTTTTTGATTCAAGAAGTTAACCGTATTTGCATTCAGGGTGAGGAACTTGTTTACTTTATAATTGACTCCTGCAAAGGTTTCCCATCGCCCGTTGAAGTACACTGAGTTACCTACATTAACATATTGCTTGCTGAAGTAACGGAAATTGGCCCACACATTAAAGCGTTTATACGTGTAACTGGGGTCTATTTCTATCAGGACTTTGGATTGCTGGGTAGCCGTCTTGTCACTAAAATCGTATTGCTTGCCAAATGCTTCGAAGTTGTAACCTGTATATTTAGGCGACTGCAAAGTAAGCATAAAGTGCAACTGGAAACCGGTGAACGGATAAATCATGGCATCCGTAGTCCATCCGATGGTTTCTATACCACTGGAAGCACCTACCATTGCAGTGTTCTGACCCACATCATCGCTCATTACCGTGAGGCGTGCATAGTCATTCGTGCGCCGGCCATACGTAAAGGCGGAAACCACATTGATAAACGGATTATTGTAGAAGATACCTGCACGACCCAGTGTAAAAGGACGATAGGAATAATAAGGAAGTTCAGTGCCGGAATATCCTTCCAAGTGGCGATACTGGCGTAAGAAATGAATCTCACCGGTGAGGCCGAAATTAGGGGTGATGTTCCACGTAGGCACTAATGTGAAGTCATAATTCAAACCATTCTTTACATGGTTAGTAGTGGCAACCGTCTGCTGTTTTCCATCTTCATCCGTATAGGTAGTACCTAGATAGAAATCGGAGAAACGGCGATTGGGTATATAGTTCACATCCAGATGGAAATATTCCAAGCGCACACCATAGTCCACCTTGAAGCCGAATCCTATTTTCCATGTATCCATCAGGTAAAGGGCAAGCCTGTTTTCAAATCCTTTATCATACTCCGTGCTGCTGTTAAAGTCAGAGTAAACCTTTCCATCATAAACCACTTTCTTGGGATTAGGAGCTATCTCATGGTAATACTGCGTAGTGCTGCGTGCATAGTCCACATGGGAATAAGTTTCATTTAAACCCAATTTCCAGTCGTGACTGCCTGTCCTTCCTTTCAGCACGGCTGCAAAGAAGAAATCGTTTACTTTGGATAAATCGATTTGTGACAAGCGGCGTTGTACGTTCCCGGTATAGCTTCCGCTTCCATCCGCATACTGGGTGGTGACATCCTTCAGAACTCCCATAGTCAACTGATTGGTAACTCCATTATCTGCCGTCGAGAATCTGGTTTTTAATGAAAGTTGCATTTTATCGTTCAGAGGATGATCAAAAAACGCCGAAACTTCGTGCACACGGGTTTTTACCACATCATACAGATTTCTGTCTTTCATCTCGCCGGTACGCGCATCCCGATAAGTCATTCTGCCATCGACAGGGAAATAAGAATCCCGACCGATGCGGAAATTATCTAATTCCGAAACTGAACCGTCGCCATTATAAATAAATGGAGCATAATTGGATGCCGTGGTCAGCGGATGCAGGTTGTTGTATTTATAGTACACGGAGAAACTGCTGCGATCATTGTTGAACAAGTGAGTCAGACCGGCAGTATAGAACTGTGCACGGTCGGCAAAGTTCGTGAATTTGAGATCAAAACTTCCCGGATCGAAGTTTTGATAAGCACTTAAAGTATAATACCATTTCCGGGCTAAAGGACCGGACAAGTTAAGATCGAAGTTTTGAGCTCCGAAATTATTGCCTATATACTTTATCTTACCTTTAAATATATCTCCTCCTGTTTCCATATATGAATCCACTCCATAACCTATCTCTCCCAAACTCACGGCAACGGTAGGGATAGTCATCAAATTAGTGTGGCTCAGCAACATCTCGCTACGCCAATGGTTACTGGTAGAATTGGGCCATCCGCATCCTATGACGGGAAGTCCGTTCAATAATACGCTCGGACTTCCTATAGGCAGTCCAATTTCCACAGTTCTTACTTCGGTAGCATTAGCCGCATTCAACAATATCCCTCTATCATTCTTTCCTTTATCAGATAAAGAATCATTTTCTATCGTTTCCGATATTCTGTTCTTCGCAGCAACATTTAATGACAGTGACAATGCCATTATTGAAAAGCATAATCCAAATTTTAAGTTTTTCATAATAAATCAATTTAAGTAACCGACATTTATCTGCTTTATCTTAAGATGCTGATAAAATTATGCATCCTCCGTTAAGATCGCAAAGAATAAACCGTATATAGGCGGTATAACTTAAATTAATCAGTGATTATCAATGGATTACATTCTGTGACACAAACATAAAATATACGCTTGTTCAGGAGACTTCATTAAACGTTATTTGCATTAAACGGGCATAAAACTCATCATTAGTCAAGGAAGAGGCATTCATTATTTTTGATTTATAGCATTTCACCGTACTGACTGAGTAATTCAAACATTTGGCAATATCATCGTTCTTGCTTATCCCCAGCCTGATTAAAGCAAAGATGCGGACTTCGGGAACCAATGAATCTTTTGATTTCAGCACAATGCGGCATTCCTCTTTCAGTAAAGAATTAAAGCCGTCTATGAAATTGGGGAAAATGGATAGTATCACGTTATCAATATTAGAAAAAAACGCTCTATCCGCATCAACGGGCTTCTCAAAGGCTGCTTTTATCCCTTCATAATCTTTTATTTTCAACTTTCTGCAAATATCTTTTCTTATTTTCTCTGCATAGATTATGCTATTGGCATTGCCGGCTATCAATTGTCCCAAGACTATATCCTTTATATGATGGGCTTCCAACAAAGCCTGGTTCGTATCTTCTATGCATTTAGTTTTATCTGTCAATACCTGATTCTGTTTCTCAATAACGGTATTTTGAAAAGCCAGTTTCCGTTTCTGCTTGAATACAAAAAGAATGGCAACAACCAATAGCAGGGCTATAATCAACAATAAGGTAATAAAAATGCTCTTTTGCCTTTGCTGCTTCTGAATGGACTGATAGAGTATTTTTTCTATCTGCGGATAGCTCTTTGTCAGTTCAAAGAGGCGGTATTTTGAATTATAATCAAATGAGTTACGGGTATAAACATTGATAAACTTGTAAGCATTATCTATATCGCCCAGGATATACATCAATTCGGCTATCTTCCGCATTGCCGGATATTCTTTGGAACCTCTTTTTATTTCCTGTATGGCAGATTCGGTCATGTATTTGGCAGCCTCCACATAGTCCCCCTTCCCCATATAGTTATATCCCAGATTTCCCATAGCATAGGCATACTCATGGCTATCGGCAGGTAGCTTGCTCAGTAACAGGTAAGAATACCGGATACCTTCATCATATTTGCTCATGTGGAAGGCTATCTTGGCGCGCGCTTCATATAGAATTTGAGAATCGGAAGGGACTAGATGTGCCATCTCATCATAAATCTTCTCCATTTTATGGGAAAATGTTTTTTCGCGAAGGATGGTAAGCGGAAAGAAGAAACCATCTTCAAACTCCAGATTCAGGCAAGTCATTAAGTAACGAAGGCGGGTGGAGAGTTCGCAACCGGTGGTGTCTATGGTCGCCAGACAAGCATCTGCCTCCCTGAAAAACCCTCCTTTGATATAGGTTTGCGCTTCACTCAGTTTGGAGCTAGTAATCAAGTGCTTATCTCCCAGTTCCTCCGCCAAATCATTACATTCCAAAGCATAGGCGCACATCTTGTCAAAGCTCAGATCTCCGTATTCCAGAAACAGGCGATAGCAATAATCATATTGTTCACGCGTATCATTGGTCTTTAGCAGCTGCTTTTCTAAGCTATCTATCAAGTTCAGCTTCTTTTTACTGTATATGGAATCCTCGTCTATCCATTTTCCCAAATTAGAGATATAGACAGAGACTTTATTTAAAATATCTTTTCTATCGGGATTCTCCTGAAACTCCGAGCGCATTTCATCCAAGGTCTTCGTCGTTATATTTTCATTACTTGCACATACTATATTGAATATCAAGAAGAAAAAGAGAAAGCATACGACTCTTTCTCTTTTCTTAAATACATAAGAAAAGACAGGCGTGTTTGGCATAGTGATAAATATACGATCCATGCTCAAATATACAGTTTTTTTCGGAATAAAGTAGATTTATCATTATTTTTTAATATTATCGGAGTTTAGCCGACAGAAATTTCTACTATCTTCCCCCGGATCGACATATTTTGCTTGTAAGGTTCACTCAATCATTTAGTATGAATCCAATCAGACGGCTTTTGTCCGGCAAGGCAATTCCACTGTGAATGTGCTTCCTGTACCTACTACCGAATCCACTTTAATCACTCCGTTCATTTTTTCGACAATAGATTTACAAATAGACAATCCTAATCCCGCACCCTGGGAAAAAGAATCCACTTTCTCAAAACGCTCGAATATTACATGCAATTTGTCTTGAGGAATGCCACATCCCGTATCAGAGACACTGATTTTTAGACCGGACTCACATACTTCATGGGATACTTTTACATACCCCTGTGTTGTATTTTTCAATGCATTTGAAATAAAATTGTTCAATATTTGCTTGATACGCATCAAGTCATGCTCAACCAAATAGGAAGCTGCCGAATGTTTGGCAAGGAGTGTTACTCCTACCGGAACATTCCGTTCATGCTCGGCAATACTTTCCTCAATAAGTTCGGACGGATTGAACCATTCGGAATGAAGTTCGCTATACCCGACTTCTATTTTTGAAAGGTCCAAAACATCATTGATAAGATTCAGCAATAACTGATTATTATGATTTATCAGAGAAACATACTGTTCTCTTTCCTCGTCATTATCCACATAATGTAGTAAACTAGAGAAACCAATAATCGCATTCAGTGGCGTACGGATTTCGTGACTCATATTAGCAAGGAAAGCAGATTTCAACCGGTCTGCTTCTTCTGCTTTTTCTTTAGCTTGTATCAACATTGATTCCGTATTCTTCAGTTTAGTGATGTCGTAATTGATACAGATGAGTTCTATGATATTTCTTTCCGGAATATAGCGCTTCACAATAAGATTGACATAAGTCCATGTAATGGAGCCACCTTCCCTAAGGATACGCACTTCCCGACTAAGCTTATTTGCCGTTCCTTCTTTTGCTTTTTGCAGAAAATCAAGTATGATGTTACGGTCTTCAGGATAAATATGATTATAGATTCCGACTATCTCGGGCAATGGTGTTTCTTTATTCTCACCTAAATTCTCGTACCAGCTATGCTGGGCATAACCTTGCTCACCAAGAATATCATAGCTGGCATATCCCACTTTGGCATAATCACACACTAGCTTAAAGTGGCTTTCCAACTCTTGTACCTTGTTGTAAGCCACAGTTGTTTCTGTCTTATCTGCATTAATCAGCAAATAGTTGGATGGATTACTATTCTCATCGTAAAGTGTTGTTACCTTTGTTACAAGGTCTATGGTACCCGTCCTTTTCTGAGTTTCATAATATTTGCCTATTTTTGAAAAATCATATCGGAAGGTAAAGTCAGCATCTTTATGTTCTCTCAATTTTGCTTTCATTTCTTCGGGGAAAACAGGATTCTCGAAGATATTGACACCAAGCAAATCTTCCTTTTGCCTTAAATGGAACATCTCCAACTCCTTGTCATTCATATCAACCAATATTCCTTGCTGATTGTAGAGTTCGATTCCTACCGGAAGATGTTTGTAAATGTTATGAAGAGTCTGTTCTCTTTGTTGTAAAGCCTGCGATGCCAATGACATATTGGGACCATCTTGAACTTCAGCAATACCATAAACCTTAGCATGACCATTCTCATCACTTTTTTGCAAACAAACCTTACTTCGCACCCAAGTTGCTCCTTTAACAGTATCAAGTAAATATACAACTTCCGGCATTTGCTGGATATTATCAAAGGAGTGTGATGTCACATGTCGTTGTTCTTCTTTCAGAATACGTTTATTAAAGTCATCAAAACTGATAATTCCGTCTGCATCTAGTCCTAATAATTGAGAAATGTACTCGGAACAGGTATAACTTTTAGTCGTTAAGTCAGCTTCCCACCATCCCATATTGGCATTGGTCATCATTGCTGATAATAAATTGTATTCAAATTTAGGGTCCATACTAAAACTATATAGCGATGTATTACTGTCTTATAACAAGATGAGATTTACAAAAATACATCATTTTCGAATCATACATAAAAAAACAAGAAACAAAATCAAGATCTACATATAAAAAGAGACTTATAAGAAGCAATTCAATGACGATTATATTTGTTGCGGTGTGCTAGCTATATTTAAAGTAGTCAACTAGTAGTCAACAAATGGCTAAAAAACGGGTAAATGTGCCAGAGCAATAGATTTATATCCGGAGGAATTACAACCTTTTAGTTTGTGGACCAGCCTGGGCAATTTTTTGAGATATTAAGGGAATGAACTGGGATCATATAGTATTGGTTTCTAATTATTTATAGAAATATGGGTCTTATGAGATTTCTTTGAGTTTCAATAGAAATGCTTTGCGTTGACAGAAATAAGCGCTTTTTGTCAACCAAACCAAGTAGGGGAAAATAGCCCTTCTTTTTGTATTTTTATCCCCTAAACAGTTTCTTTATTCAGCCTTACTTTTGCAACATAAAAAACAAAAAAGTATGGCGACAATTAGAATGTATTTATCAAGTAAGCAACAGAAAAGTAGTGGCAAGCATGAAATCTGTTTACGAATGTCAGTGGCTCGTAATAAAGTATTTCGAGCTAAATCTAATTTGTATGTATTGCAGAAGCTTTGGGATTCCAAAAAAGAAAAAATTATCGTCCCACGTGTTCATGTAAGAGAACAAGGTGAGCTGATAGCTTTGCAGAAACAACTTGATGCTCTTACTAATTTAATTTTAGACAGAAGTATTACCGAGCCTGTTGAAAAACTTAGTAAAAGCTGGTTAGAACGTATTATTTACGAGTTTCATTTTGGAGAAGATGAAAATGATAACAGTGCTGGTAAAGCTGATTTCTTTGAACTTTTAAAGTTGTTTATATCTGTTCGAGTAAAATCAGGGAACCGCGAAGCACAGTTTGGCACATTGATCCGAATGTTGAAAAGATTCGAGCTATATCGTGGTAAAGGTTATCATCTTGAACTTGACAAATTAGAGGATCTAGATCTTATAAAGTTTGAAGAGTTCTTACGTATTGAACATACGTTTTTTGACCATACTGGAGTCTGTATTAAACATGCAAATATATACAACGTATATCCAGAAGCAAGAACCCCGAAAGCTAGAGGCACAAATGGGGTACACTACATTATGAAACGTTTTCGGACTTTTTATAATTGGGCGGTTAATACCGGTAGAACAATAAATAACCCTTTTGCAAAGTATCATTTACCGACATGCGTTTATGGAACACCATTCTTCATTACGACCGAAGAAAGAAACAAGTTGTTTGAATATGATTTTTCAAACAATCCACAACTAGCAGTGCAGCGTGATATTTTTGTATTCCAATCTTGCATTGGCATTCGGTCTGGTGACTTATATAAACTAACAAGAGATAATATAGTCGGCGATTCGATTGAATATATAGCAAGTAAGACCGTAGATGAGTGCGCCAATACCGTGAGTGTACCTCTAATATCACAGGCCAAGACTATTCTTGCTCGATATGGAGATAAGAATCGTAAATCACTTCTCCCGTTCATATCAATGCAACATTATAATAAGGCCATTAAGACAATGCTAAAAAAGGCTGGAATATCAAGGATTGTAACCGTTATCAATCCGATAACGAGGCAAGATGAACAGCATCCAATCTATGAAGTTGCTACCTCATATATGGCACGAAGAAACTTTATAGGAAATCTATATAAAGAAGTACACGATGCTAACTTGATAGGTAGCATGACGGGACATGTAGATGGTAGTAAAGCCTTTTCTAGATACCGGACAATAGATAATGAGATCAAAAAATCAGTTATCAGTAAGCTGGAATAAGGAATTTAATTCTAGGGGAAACTCTTGATTTTTTTCAAAGATTATCCCCCAAAGACTCCCAAACGAAACAGATAACTTTGTCGCATAAAATTTAAAAATAAAAATTAATGGAAGAGATTTTAAAAGAACTAGTAGAAACGATTGTTGACAAAGTCGCCAATCAAATATTAAACGGGTTTAAACAACCAGTAAAATGTGCCGAGGAGCAGAGTAGTAGTATGAAGCTGTACACGATAAAGCAATTGTGTGAGATGCTACATATATCTAAGTCGAAACTGTATCGACACCAAAAACAAGGGTATATAGTTCCTGCTAAATATGTGGGACGTACCCCTTTGTATAATCAGCAATCTATTGATAATTATTTAAATAATTTTTCATATTAAAATTATGAATGAAAAAAGTCAAAGTCCTGTGACTATAACAGAGCAGGCAACCGTTCAAGCGACGGTAGAGAATGTGAATAACCGTGTGAAGTCTCTGGAAATTGACAAGGAGACCAAACCAAAAGAATCAAAAATTAATAGTAAAACGATTATGGAAAAGATTGCATTGAAAGAAGGAGTGGTTTACCGCATGAGTGAGATTGGAATTGAAAATCTGGTGCTGAACAACATCACTTCAAACCGGAAGGACAAGAAGCAGATTGAAAACAAGCTAAAGAGTTGTGAGATCACCGGAATGCAAGTCCCTGCCATTATTACAGACTCAAGTATCGTAATGGAAGCGGGATATTCACAAACAAATTTTCTGACAGGAGATGAAGTAAAAACTCCCGAAAAAGCTTCCTTGGGTTACACTATATCCGAAGGTAACAATCGTTTTCGGGCATATCTCATCTCACTGGATAAAGCAAAAAAGAATCCGGGATACACTCCTATCGATTATATCTTTATCTATAGAAAGTATAAGGATGCGGAAACCTTCCGTCAGGCATATCGTAATATGAACATGTATAATGTTCCTACGAAAACAAAGGAGTTTGCTAGTGATGTCCTTGAAACAACTACACTACCGGTACTCGTGGAATACAAGAAAAAGATAACGGCTGGGCTTAGTGCCAAAGCCGCCGGATATGCGACTATTGGAAGAGAGATTGTAAAACGTGATATGGTAAACATATTTAATGGGAAAACGCCTTCCGAAATCAGTGACACCGGAATATTGACTATAACAGATCCAATTTATAATGCGATCATGCAAGCATTTAGTTCCGAAAAGAAAGCAAAACAGATTGTTAAAGGTACCCCTATCTGGAATTATAATGCAAGAAAGATCTCTGCCAGCGAGGATAAAAAGAATGAATCAGAGAAACTGGTAAGGTTGTATTCTGGTTTGGGTTCACGTGAGTGCAGTGAACTAATGGATGTTAAAGGGGAAAGTGGCCGAACAAAGGAGCAAATCATTCACGATATTCTGGAAAAGCGTTACATAACATTGTAGAACATCACAGTCTTCCCGCCATGTGAGAGGAGGCGGGGAGATATAAAACGATCAGTTATGAAAAGTTTGAAACAACTCAGAGAAGACGGTTATTCAATCTGCGTCCCTCAAAAACCTAAAATTGATACCGGGATCATTAACAAGTTACAATGTCAGCTAATGTGCCATACCGGTAGTGTCGTAGTGCATGTAATCCGAGCTTGTGATTGTCTGGCCCGTGGAATATTTATCGTTGACAAAAGCGGTGATATAGTGACTTCTCTAGATTATGATTTGGAAAAGAAGTTCGTTGTAACAGGAAATGACTTGAACCTTTGGTATGCCCTCTTACAATCCGCAACTAATGATGGAGAAATTGGAATTGAAGTTTTGAATTCCATTTCCAATAGATACCTACGATTCTAATAAACAGAAAGAAGATGTAAGCATAGGCGCCTGCTTACTTCCTCTATAATAAATTTATAGTATGAGCAAGATTGACTTCAAAGATGGAAAGATGCAGTTTATAAATTGCAGCATACCTTTTCCTACAAAAAATGGGCTCCATATAGTCTCGTCCGGTTGTGGCTCGGGCAAAACAACAATGATTCAAGAGATTATCAAGGAAAAGTGGAGCGATGGTATTCTTGTAGTAACTGCAACGATGAATGCGGCAGATGAGATAAATGAGAGGCTGAAAATATGGAGAGACGGAACGCATATCTTTGGCCGCTGCAACCTCAAGGTTCTTCATTCAGGGGAGAACAGAATAACTGAAATGGAGAATTATAAATCAAATCCTCTTTCTCTAGCTGATGCTGATGTACTAATCATTACGTCTGCAAGGCTCATTATAGATCCATACGAGCTTTTTCTTTCTTATAAGAGTGGAACGAGGGGACTAATACTGATAGATGAAATGATCAACTTCTATCCGCAACCATTTAATATACCGGAAGAGATGAAGAGCATACTATCTTTCGTAGATCAACATAAAACACATAACGGAAAAGCTGGGATTGAGTTTAAGGATAGCTCAGGAAAAATATGGCAGCAACATTGTTATCAGGATATGGAAACGATGAATGCCGCATATCTAAAAAGTGGTTACAAATTATTCAAAACAAGGAATGAATTGAGCCGATATAAAACCGAATACATTTTCAAACATATTCTTAAGAACGGGTTGTCGCCGATTTTGGGAAGATTGAAAGACTTTGCAGATCAGACTTGCGTCATTCTTTTCGATGGAACAGCAGATTGCCTTTTCAAGGAGTCAGACCCAAGACTTATTCCGATAACAGGTAAACGTTATAAAAGTGATATCCAATTTCTACAGTTTGACATGCCGTTCAAGAGAAAGAACAAAGAGGAGTGGAAAAAAGAAACGTTTATGAGTGTTGGAAGTTCTGTATTGGATATGCTGAAAGGGCTTTGCTATTCTGAGAAAACATTAATCGTTACATGGAAATCTCTCGATGTATTCAAAGAAATAAAGAATGGAGGAAACGCAGATCTGTATGAAGAAGCAACGGGAGATAAGGTACAGTATAATTTTCCAAAGCTTCTTGGCGAATGCCTGATTGAGTTCGGAGTAAATCCTAATAGCTTCGCCGTCATTTATCGTGGTAGCGGGCAGGACAGAGGCTCCAATGAATACAAGGACTTTCAGAATATTGTGTTTCTTGGGGAATGGCATATCCTTGACAACATAGTAGCAGATATAAATAAAATGTTTGATTGCAAATGTGGCTTTAAGGACTACATGAAATCACTCGTTATCCAAACCATATGCAGAATTCAAATCAGGGAGCATGCTGGACTGCCTATTAAAGTCTATTTCTCCTCTGATATTGATTATAATCTAATGGCCGATGTGCAGAAGTATTTTATTGAAAATTCACCAGATGCACGCAGAATAAAAGGCATAAAGAAGCCATGTAAGATATATAGCAAACCAGAGAAGAAACAGATGATTGATTTGGTCTTGCTTTATTCCCATGATCCGCATATCAGGAACAGTATAGAGAATGAGGCTAGTTGTTCATTCAATATTACTTTGGATGAACTATATAATATTATTCCCAAATCAAGGAAAGCTAAAGATAAGTATAATAATTTGGTGAAATTTCTAAATAACAGGAAGATATATATGAATATTACCTAGTACCTAAAATTTCTAATATTCTATATATAAACATATAAGGAAAAAGAAAAAAAAGGTAACTATGATTGTCTGATCCAAAATACATATAAATATGGCACTGAAAGATATTATGGTTTCCTGCTTTCCAAACGTAAAGGCAAAGATTAACCCTGAACACCTCCCCCTGCTTGAAGTCTTGGAGAGCATAAAGAAGGGAAATCTTAAAAGCAGGATCGAAAGGGTGAGAAAAGAGAAAGACCCTGCGCGGAGAAATGAGTTGAAAGTAAAATTATTACCCGCTATCTGTCCTTCAGGCGTATTTGAAAGGATGGAAGACGTAGCGATTATAAAAACGTCTGGAGTTATCTGTATAGATCTTGACGATGTGACCGATCTGGAAAAAGAAAGGGAACGGTTAAAAGCCGATCCTCATGTATTGTCTGTTTTCAGGTCTCCGACAAAAGGGCTGAAAGTTTTGTTACTTCATGACCTTGCAGATTTATCCCGTCATAAAGATTTGTATCATCATATCAGTACATTACTGGGACTGGCCGGAAGAAGTGATTTGAAGTTCGATATGTCTTGCTCCAATATCTCACACCCCTGCCTTTGGTCTTATGATCCGGGACTGTATCTGAACAAGGATGCTGCTACATTACATATAGAGCTGGATAAACTTCCGGTTTATACACTACCTTCCAAAGATAAAAAGGTAAGTGGAAAAACTGTTCCAGAGAATGATGCAGTTGTTCCTCTGACTGAGCCGAAGATAATCAGAAAGAAAATTTTGGAATCGCATACTTTGTTTGAGAAATATTATAACATGTACCCTAATATCAGGAACAATAATCTGTTTATCCTGGCCAATTTCTTCTATAATGATAGCGTTCCCGAAGATTTTGCTACAGACTATCTGGTAGCTTATTACAGTGATTCAAGAAATGATTTTCCCGCTTCGGAAATAATGGGTATTGTTCGTTCCGCTTATCACTAAGGGAGCATGTCTCAAGAATAAAACATAAAAATGAATTACAGAGATTTATTAGGGGATATTATCAAGACTATTTCCCAAAGAACCACTTCAAGCACGAAGGAAACAAATGTTGAAATTTGTTACGAGATACAGCAGGCAGCAATAAGCATCAAGCATCCTTTTCTAACTTTTGAAGACTAGTATGTCTATTGCTATGCCGAATCCCATTGGATAAAGATTGAGGATTTTGATCAGAAAGTCTTTCTAAGGTATACTTATGAAAAGATGCGTGGAGATACGATCAAACGTATCGCAAATAGAGAGCCTATTAATACAAGACAGTTATACAAGGATCTGATGGCACTGACTGATTACGCCAAGATAATTTTCTGTCTGAACGAGTTTCCAAAGACCAACGACAAGTCCAACGGATATTTCAGAAGGTTTCTTATCGTTCCCTTCAAAGTTCAGATTCCAAAGTCAAAAGTTGATCCGAAACAGGCCGAAAAAATTATTTCCACTGAACTTCCGGGGATTATGAACTGGGTACTTGAAGGAAGGAAATATCTTATTACTCAATCCGGTTTTACCGAATCACTCCTATGCCAAAAACAGCTGGAGGAGTATCGTTATGGTAATGGAGTACGAAAGAAAATAGAACTATTCCTGCCTGATGGATTCAAATTACAAAAAATAAAGAAGGAGACTGAACATTATCATTCGGTCTCCCTATTCTTAAAAATCTATCATAATTTTTTCTGTCTAAATTGATTTAGTGCTTTTGTCAATTCGGGTTGTAGAACAAACTCATTTGCATTCACTTTCATATAAACAAATTGTTTTTTTTCTAAATCATATATAGGATAAGGAAAAGTTTCATACTTTAATAAAGGTCGTCCATAATAAGATAAAACTTTCCCTTCTTTATTCGTATGTAAAAATCCTACTGGCAACAATTTCATGAAAGGATATATCTTTAACATTTGCGGACGACCACCAATACTTCTTTTCTGGGGATTAGTGATGTATTCCATTAACACCTCTAAAGGTTGCATATCAAAATCACCGCCCTGAGGTACTAAATCATGCTCTAATAAATCAAAGATTTTCTTTCTAACAGCATTTATTTCATTAGAATCACCAATAACCGCAACAGGTTTTCCTTTTATTGTTTGCGTATCTTTCGCATACATCTGTTTGGAGTTCTTATCGTATGAAATAATTTTAAAATATGGTCTTTTTAATTTCCAAGAATATCCAGCTACTATCATACTGAATTCAGGACTACCATCCTCCGTCAATTGTATATCTTGCTCCTCATACAAGCATTTGTTCGCAATGTCCACAATAGTATGTATCATATCTGAAATATCAGACGCTCTATCCCTCAATTTCTGGTTTATTTCTATAGAACGCATTATGTGCTCCACAATTGGAAACGAATAACCAGTGTAACCAGCACATGCAATAGCACAGTCATTACGATTAAGTGGAAATAACTTAGGGGCAGCAAGAAATTGTTGTCCTCCACTAAAACAACTATCAGCGATAAGACAAACCTCTTCTGATTGTCCAACAGATCTAATCCAACCTATACAAAGTGTCATAATAAGAAATTAATATGATTGAGTCCAATCAGGTTCCGCCCCTGAATCTCTCCTAAAATCTTCTTTAATCCCACAGTACATATAATATGAAAAGGAGTGTTTTAACATATCTTTCGACTTAAACTACTGGACAAATTTATACCACAAACATACGGAAAATCTTATTCATTTACAAACAAACATATAATAGAATATATTCAATTTATTTGCTGTCAACAAATTCAAAATTTCTTCCAAAATAAGAGGGCTGAAAAAAAAGCCGTCATACCTTTAACAGTATAACGACTTTGATAAAATTAGTGATATTAAAATATTCACCACAAAGCTCATCCCTTCTAGTTCTCAATGCTGCTATTTTTCCGCTCCACTGATTAGCCATTGCATTTGCTATCCTCGGAAATATCTTACTTTTTTAGTTTTCTCCTTTCCTCTGCTGGTACACCCGAGAAGAATATATCAATAAACCATTTTAGAACCTTGTTATTACTCTTTGAAATATACATCTCTCCTTTTCCAACTATATTTGTCAGTTCCAGAATAGGCAGATTGTTTAACCACAGACAAGCCTTCTTACTCGCTTCATGTCCAAGCATCCTCTCCAAATATTCTTTTCATGACTAATCCTCCTCTTTTTTAGATTTTTGAGATTTGATTATAAGGCTAATATTCCATTCTTTCTTTAGGTACGATATTAACCTTGATATGAATCTCTTCTTTTCCGTTTTCTAGGTATGATAGATAAAGCCTTTTGCAGCGACATATAAATACTGAATCTAACTAAAGCAGAAATCGACTCGCCGACTTTTTTTCCAATGCTTCAATATCTTCCTTAAATCTCTTGGGAATTGACATACTACTTTTTTCTTCGATAACATCAGGCGTAGTAATCTCTTTCTCCTGACGATTAATAACAAACTCTCGTTCACGTTCTAATATTCTACTAATAAAATCCGCAAACATATTGACATGCTTTTATTTCAGATATTAGGATTTGGGGAACTTATAAATGGCGTTCTTATAATTTGGAGAAAAAAAACGTACCAAGCATTTACACCTGATACGCTTAATTAAAATTTAAATATTACACGAAATACTTCAACTAAAAAATTTCGACCTCTTTAGAAGTATTCTTCATTTCTGAGATGTTTCAATATTGCATTCTTTACTATTTCTTTAGTAAAATTTTTCTTTACGTATGTGAGTAAGTATTGCGCCGTAAACATTTTTACAATGCTCATGATCCATCTTTACCACACACTTAAAATTATCGCATACTATCGAAATTGTTATGTTATTATTATTTAATAAACCGATAAACTCTCCAATCGAATTTACATCAGTTATTATCGCATAATTATTAAGATTTTGACTGACACTCTCAAAAGGAATATCATAAATCTCACCAGTGTCTTCATTTCGGATGGTAATTTTATCTATACCACCTGAATATCCAAAAGTAGACTCACTATTATTTGGAAATAGATAAATACAATGTTTATCTATTTTAATATCTAGACTACTTTTTCCTGTTCTATTATCGCCTAAATAAATATAAGGTTCGTTCAAATCGTTTTCATCGAAATCATTTTTATAATATCTCGTTTCCCACGAACCTTTTTCATAAGTACCATCATGATTAATACCAATACCGTTTATCACTAAAGTTAGAAATAAACCGTGCCAGCTTTCGTCATAATAAATTTTTGCATATGAATCATAATTGCTTCTCTCATAATCTACATCAGAATGGTCATCCTTTGATATTACAAAATATTCCATAGGAAACTCTTCTTGTGAGAGCTCAATTAACTTGTTATAGCATTCTTCTCCATATTGCTTAATGAGGCCTTTTTTAATAGCCGCAATTTTTATAAATTCATACGAAGGACATCTTCCATTTTCTGCATCTCTGAAAATTTTAATTAGCTCCTTCTCTTTTGCCTGTTCTTTTAATCTTTCAGGCTCTTTTTCAAGATTTATTTGAGCATCTATTTTTTCATTTAGCTCTCTCAATCTTGTTTCTTCACTCTTTCCTAAATTACCGCAGCTTCCTAATACCATCATTAGAATTACTGCTAAACTCATAATCTTTTTCATTACCAATATATTTTAAAATGCAAGTGAATATATAAAACAATATATTATTAAAACTGAGATTCTATTTTTACGTATTGAGAGTTTTCGCTAATGCTACAATGAATTAAGCCAACTAGTGGGTCATTATCATATCTAAATCCCGGCTTTATATAATTAGGCAAAACCAGCTCCCACATTTCATCAAAGCTAGAATCATATCCTTTGGGAGTTAAAACTATCCCCTTTCTAATATTCTTTTTCTCTGATTCAATCAGATTTCCTATACTGTATAATTGTCGCAAGACTATATCCCCTTTTCTTAAGAATACTTCTCCATTCAAATTCCCTTCACTATCATAAGATGTTCTTCTTTCTGTATTATTTATTTTATCATAGAAGTAGTACTTTGAATTATTTCTTTCCCATTTTCCATTATTGAAATTTGCCTCGTTCCTGTATACTAAAGTACCAGCAGAATCATAGCTTTCTAAAGAAAGAATCCCAGTTATTTTGTCATTACGGTAATTAACTTTTAAACACCTCTTTGAGCCACGGCAAGATTCTTCAAAAATCCAAATTCCATCCTTTTGGCCGTACTTAAATTTTCCCTGAACAGAATATTTAGCAGGTCGAAACTCTTCCCAATAAGTGCCATTCCATATATGAAACTCACCATGTAATACACTACCACGTTCCGTTGTAGCATACTGATATTCCACATCATCGAATACATACAAGTAATATTGTTTGTGATATGGTCCTATAAAACTGCCAAATTTATAGTCCTCATTCCTATAAGTCTTTAAATTTTGGACGTTTATCTTTTGCAAAAGAGCCTCTTCTTTTGCCTCTCTTGATTTCTCTTCTATTTCTTTATAAACAGAACCAACCCAGTTGCATAGGCTAGAATATGTTATAAAGTGTCCGTATTCTATCACAGCGTCCTGTCCATCTGGATATTTAATAGTCCCTTGAATAATATTATTTACTATTTTTATAGAAAGTGTATCTTTGATGGAATAGGAACTTACAACACCTCTGTCTACAGGCTTTCCATCCTTAAAATAACCTTCCCAAGATATAGAACCAAAAAGTAGTTTCCCTTTCCCTTCTGGAAGAAAATTCGTCATTTGGCCTATATAAAATAAATCACTATCTATATCTATAGTGCCCAAACCATTTCTTTTCCCCTTTATATACTCAACTTTACACTTTCCTAACTTAGTCACTCTAATTTCAGAACCTTCATACAAATAACCATCTTTCCAGAGTCCTTCTTTGATTGTCTTGTCAGAGAAATAAGCCATTCGCCCTTTCCCTTCTGGAAGAAAATTCTGCCAGTCCCCATCGAATTTATCACCATTTTTATAGATTATATTTCCACATCCATCGCTTCTATTATTCCATTCTCCCTGATAAAGATCTCCCCGAATTAAAGTTAATGTTCCATTTTTTTCTTTGTCATCAAACCATTCTCCTTTAAAGCTATCGCCATTCGAATATTCTAACACTCCATATCCGTTTTTTAAATCATCCAGCCAGCCACCTTCATAAACATCATGAGTATCATAAATCATCTTCCCCGTTCCTGTACGTTTGCCATTTATCCAGCTTCCTATATATGTACTACCATTGGCATACACCATTTTCCCTATACCATTAGGCTGACCTTTTCCCCATTCCCCCTCATAATAATCATTGTTTGGGTACTTTTTCTTCTTTGCATCTGCGGTGTTTGATGCGATTAAAACGAGAAATAGTGATACTAAAAATAAATATTTGCTCATAGCTCATATTCCTTACACGCTTATAAGTCTCCGAATTCAGCTGTGTGTTTGATCTGAAGTTACTATATAAGAAAGGCATGAGACTTGTCGCTACTTATCTAATACCGGGCATCTGGAAAAGCCTTGTGAAGATAAATGAAGAAACAATAACCCATGCCTGTGATGTATGTAGAGATACAACATTAGCAGTATCAAAACAAACAAGACAGAATGAGCGTCATATTGTCTCTACCCCTTCACTTTTGAAATTTTCCAGATTTCGGTATTCAGGATAAAGCAAAAACGCTTTCTATATATCTGACCATTTCTCTAGTCAGACATTGCAAATATACGTTTTTGTTCAATATGACGCTCTTTTTTATGAGTATTATTTCTTCAAAGATAAGGGAGTTAACCTTTTTCAGACGTAAATATATAGGGAAAAGAAAGAAAAGAGGGATTTTCACCCTCTTTATTTTTCAAAATCCGAAACTTCTTTCTTGATAAGTATCAGCATTCATCCATAAGCAATCTTTCAATTTAAAATCATACTCTTCTTCCAATGTTCCCAAGTATTCTCCAAAATCATCGTACTGCTCTGATTCTAATTTCTGCTTCTTGCTTAATTTAATCTTGATAACTTCTCCTGCCGAATAGTTTAAGATAATGATATAGTTCGTTTCCATAATCAATAATCCTCCTTTCTTATAAATTATACCGTTTTAATAATATACTAACTTGCGATGCCTTGAACTGACATCCTTTGGAGGTTACAAATCCTTCCTTATTTAAGATTCTAGCCATTTCTGATAAGCTTCTCTCTTCTTTTACTAAGTTTTTCAGTAATGCAATGGCTCTCTTATTATTGGGATTATCAAGAGCTTTTTTCCTGTTCGTATTATTACTGTTCTCTACCGCTTGCTCTAGTTTAGCCAATAAATTCTCTGATTTGCCAAGTTTATATCCTCTTGCTTTCTTAGCCTGTAATGATTGCTTGGTCCTTTGTGATATTAGCCCAGCCTCATATTCTGCTATACTGGAAATAATATGTAATACCAGTTTGTTAGCCTCAGGAAAATCGCAGAAAACTATTTCAACATCAGACTCCAGAAGTTTACTGGTAAAAGCTACATTCCGACTTAATCTATCCAGTTTAGCCACAATTAGAGTAGCTCCGGTTTTTCTACATAGTTCCAAAGCCTCTATAAGTTTAGGTCTATTAGATTTACGTCCGCTTTCTGTCTCTATATATTCAGCAATCGGTTTTCTGTCTTTTAAGTAATTCTGTATTATACCTCTTTGAGCCTCTACACCAAGTCCTGAGATTTCCTGTTTCACCGTGGACTGTCGTAAATAGGCTATATAATTTTTTCGTTCCATAATTAACATGTATTTAACGCTCTTCTCGGTTACTAAACGTCCGTTCAATAACCTTTAAGCTGATTCATAAAAAAGGCTTTCCATGAGATTTCGAGTTCTTCCAAGTTCTACTCTCCCACAGAAAGCCTGTTATCGCATATTCCGATTTCTCAGAGATCCGCTGATACCTTATATATTATATATATCAGAAACCCTCTTTTCATAATCGTCCGTTTTCTCCACTTTTGAATCTATCAGGTCAACAAGTTCGTCAAAAGCAACACCTTCATAAACCTGGGTTTCCTCAGGAGATTCATCCTTATGCAAAGTCACATCAAAATAGTCTGTTTCTTCATTATAGACTATCACTACATTTCCGATCAGGACAAAACCTTGCACATGGAATTGTAGTCCTCCGTTTATCACTTTCATAGTATCAAGATCCACTCCCCAAGACATAAGGACAGGGAGTTTGGATTTTAAGATGCTCCAGATATATCTGGCCATCTTTACTGATTCTTCGCGTGTCATAATCTGTTTCTATTTTCTATATTATACAATGTTTCTTCCTCATCTTCACCCCACAACAAATGGTAATCTTCACATATCCTCTCATAATCATCTAGTCCCAAGTGTGGAAAATTAGTAGAATACATATCGTAAAGGTTTTCGGCTGTAAGGCTCGGATCATTGTTCAGTATACCGTAGAGTTCATCCTCAAATTCATAAGGACTGCAACAAGAATCCGTTTGAACATGCGGATATACATTGGTACACTTCTCTATGATATGTTCCACAAAAAGCAGGCATTTCATCAAGTCTTTCTTTACTGTTATTTCTTCATCCGAGTGGGCATTGTAATAACCGCAACTCAGATTGATGCAGGAAACTTCAAGTCCTTTTTCTTTTAAAGTTAGAATATCGGTCATTAATCCATTTTCCTCCTTGTATCCCCACTTCTCAAGTTCTACCGCTCCAATGAACTCTTCTGAACATAACTCTGAATATCCTATACTTGTAATTAGATCGGAATTACCTTTTCTATCAGGTTGGATAACGAATCTCACATCATCAAAGAAAGACATCACTGCTTCCGAACTTCCCTTGCACCCTGTTTCTTCCTCCCTGAAAAAGACGAGTTTGATATTATCGTATTTTTTCAGGCATTCAAGACAAATGAATACTCCATTTTTATCATCCGCACCAAGATTTTCAAACCTTCTATTTTTTGGTGAATAGCCGAATATGATTTCCCTTGTCTCTATTGCTTTGAAATCTTTTGAGTGATTACAATGCGATATTTGATCAATATGGCTTATTAGGCAGGAATAGGTTTCAGCCTTTCCCTTTAGCACATACACATTTCCGTACTTGTCTTGTGACACTGATATGTTTCCGGGCAGTTGTTTTATATAGGAACAAAGAAATTTTATCATCTTTTGTTCCTTTCCACTCGGGCTGTAAATACTATACAGCTTCTTCAATAAACTGATATTCATGATTCACTTCTTCTTTAAATTTATAACCATACGGGAGATTGGTACTCGGATTTACTTTATCAAATACATCCTCACCAAGCTGCCATACATCCTCATTCTCAATCAAACCGTTCAAAGTGTCTATACAAATGGATTTCTCTTCATATACTCCTTCCGACTCATTCCAGATATGAATCCGGGTTATATCATTCAGATTTTCATACCATGCTTCATCATATTCGGACCAATACCAATTCTTCCGCTTGAATTCATCCTCTGCTTTCTTCATGCATTCCTCACAGCAATAGTATTTTTCGGTTATCTCTGAACACATGGCATCATCTTCCAGAATATTTGTTTGGCATTCCTCGCAGCAAACACAGTCGTTTTCGTGGTGGTATTCTTCTTTCGATTCAACCCATACGAAATCATCTAAGTTGTCAGTATCCACCCAAATTTCTCTTCCATTCCGGTAACAGGGTCTTGTTTCCGAGCAGTAATATTGGTGATAATCATCCCATTCTCCATCGTCTTCATCATCCTCATTGTCACCATAAAGATTCAAGTCTGTAGTGTCAAGTTCGTAGGAGCAATTGAAGTTCTTATAATTATAAGCTTTATTAAGGCTGTAACTATACCACTTAAAAGAGTCTTGATAAGAAAGTGTACCTTCTTCTTCCAGATCGCAATTAATTTCAAACTTCTTATCAGATAGTGAATTGCCATATATGTCTACAAAGGCATCCGCTGCGCTACATGATGCACCTACAATCTTATAGCCGTCTATATGGTTTCCCTGAATCAGTTTGTCAACAAGCAGACGTTTCAGGACATCGTCACCTTCTGAAGAGTATTGCCTTTCAAGCAACCTCCATTTCTTACCATCCTGATCTGTAACGTCAGTAAACAAGATGGCTCTTGCTACAATCAATCCCGTTTTATCCGTTATATAAGCAGCTTTGGCTTTTACCGAATCATGATAGAATGAGGTCCGGTTCTTATCCACCATGCATGAGTCAAAATTACCTTTGCAATAGGTACTGCCATAGATTCTCCAAAACTCATCGTTGACATGTAATTCTATGTCAGGAGTATAACCACAGGCATAGGTACACCATTTTTGAGTAAAAATATCTCCTGAAATCCAGTTTACGACACAAGGTGAGAGTAGTTTTCCTATCTCTGTCTCAAGAATGAGCTCTCTCATGAACTTTCCGGCTCTCATCTTGAAAATTCGGTTACGTTCAATATTAATATAACGAACCGAGTGTTTGTCCAAATCCTCACACAGTCCTTCGGTCTCGTCTGTCTGATATTTGGCAGACCAATAGGTTACTCCTATCAATTCCACCTCATACGGTAATCTTTCATCATTCTTGCCTGACTCAATAATGGATTCAACCACTTCTTTCTGTAGGTCAGCCATATCATATATATGCAGCAAGGTATAATCACCATGTTCCTTGCAATACTTTAGTAGTGCAGGATTTTTCAGGTGGGCCAGCAATATCTTGTTTTTTCTTACCGCCACACCATTATCTCTCTTTTCAAGTCCGAAACGAATCTTGAATCCCTCATAACCATTAAAATTATAGTATAACATAGTTCTTTGATTTTTTAATTGTTAGTAAATAAAAAAGGAGAGATACTCCCTTGTAACTGGGAATATCCCTCCTCGGAATATTGTTTCGGTATGTTCCAACCGCTTTAGATAAATGGCACCGCTGTATTTTCAAGTACTCCCGATTCCATTATCTTTTTGCATGCCTCATGTGAAGCCTTGTTTCTCAGGTCATACCTGTAGTCCTCACTTCCCATGGTTTTAATCACTTCAACCATACTTCTGAATAAAGTCTGTTGTAAGGTTCTATGGAATGTTGTCGCTGCAAGTGCGAATCTTTTTTCATTCCAACCATAATCGTTCAAGGCGTGTTCCAATTCTTTTGCAGCCTTGAACTCTCTGCTGTTTTCTAGTTCGTATCTTTCCATAATGTTATTTGTCTGATCGTTTTTTAATGTTTCAATAATTTGTTCTATCCGATTGTATTCGTCTCTTCCTGCTTTATAGGATTGGACGACAGAATTCCAGTCGTTTTATCTGTTGTTCCGGTGTTTCATCCATAATTTTATCCGCTAAGGGATTCAATAAAAAAGGGAGAAAGACCATGTTTTTATTTTTAGTTCTTTCTCCCTTTATAGAATTGTTATATGCTCCGGTTAACTCAAAAACCACCTATAGTTTTCACTGTCTTCGCCATTTAATGCTTTCTGAATGCCTACAGCAAAATCTGTTGCATTCTGATTTCTCTCCAAAAATCTGTCAATATAGGATTGCTTTGAAGCCTCATTCAGGAGTTGCATCAAATCCCAGCAAGAAATATTTGCTCGACCTCGTAACCCAAAATTAGGGTTCTCGATATAGCCTTTAGTTGCTGCATTGACATTTGAATCACCCAGGATAACCTTTGGTAACTCTTTTAGCTGGGACGCTGGTAATGCCTGATAAAGTCTCAACCTTCCTATTATTTGACAGAATTGCTCTTGTGAAATCATCGTTCTTCCCAAGTTTTCAAGAAGTCTCAGATTTTGTTCGGGATTAAAGTCTTGAAACAGCCTGAGTGCCGATCCATAAATATCCGCATCGCTCATTACTTCCAGTCTCCCGGTTAAGCCATCATTAGTCAGCATTAAGTTTGAACATACACGCACTCTCCATCCAATAAATATCTTGAATTTTTCAGGAGACTTTCTAGCATATAAGTTTTCCTCGTTTAAACTTCTTACACCTCCGATACAGAGATGTACTTCTTCGCCATTCATCACTCGACTCATGGATCTGATATGAAAACAGAAAGCCATTCTTTGATAATATATGGTCTCGTCTTCTGGTTTAAGTTCTTCCTTCTTTTTTTGTAGGGCAGAAGGAACGCGCCCTAAGATTTTATGTGAGACACGGATTTCTGTTTCTCCAAAGTTCTCTCCCATAAAATGTATTCCAGCCGCTTCTTCAATACAATGTATGAAAGTCTGGTGGCTGATGGTCAGTTGATTGTCACCAAAGCTGGGAACAATACAATTTTTCTCAAGTTCTTCAAGCGTAATACCCGAAGTGTTTGATTCAATAAAGTTGGGATGTTCTTCTTTTAGTTCCTTTTCCGATACGATTACTGCATCTTCGATAAACTCAGTATTAATGACACCCATTCCTGCTATTATCCCTATTTGCGGAACGATAGCCAATTCATTTGTTGTTCTCATTTTCTTATTCATTTTGAGTTGATAAATACTAAACGAAAAAAGCCAAGAGGCCTGTCACTTTTTCTTTGTCAGACTTCTTAGCTTCTTGATTGTTTTTAGAAGGCTTAATATCCCTTCCAAAACAGCTACGATAACGTCATAATTCTTTTCATTCACGTATTAACGTTATTTTGTGTTCTCCGTTGATGCTATTTCTGCTTCAACATCACTTGCGACAGGCTTATTATATAACTTGCCGCCATATTTACCTACCAAATCCCCGATAATGGAGATGGCTAGTATAACTTCTGCGATTTTACTCGCAATTTTGATTTCTTTCATTAAATTTCCCATTGTTCTTTCAATTTCAATTGTTAATATTATTTTTCTAATTCTCTTTTCTCTTATATATTCTTCTCATATATAAGGCTTTCAGGTTCTACGTAAGCATGGGAAAAGAAAAAAATGAAAGAGCCGTTATCAAAGCTCCTCGCTTCAACTTGGCTCTTCGATAGGCTGACATATTTTCATTATTCAAACTAAAGTTGCAATAATTACTAATATCGTTTCTATCCCTCGAATTGAATACCTCAATCATCTTCTGGAATTGAGTTCAACCCGGTAATTGTTTTTATTATAATACTTGAAGCAAGCGCATTAAAATGCTAATCTATGCTTCAAGTTCTTATCATATATAAGGCTTTAGAGGGTCTGAGGAGTAGAGAAAATTTATTTATTGTGTATTCCTTTGTTTTTTCTATAAATTGAGCTAATTTTGAATCATTAAAATTAAATACTATGATTTTACATTCTCAAAATTTAGTAAACACGTTGAGACATAAATGCGATACTGCTCAACACCGGATTTGGATAGCGTCACCATTTATTGGCTCTATTAATGAAGTAAAAAAGATCATTGGAGGTTCATGGATGAAGACTTCAATTGATTTTAAAGTATTAACAGATATAGACGCTGGATTTATAAAGAAAGATACGTATAAAGAGTTCAAACAATACGCTGCCGATATTCGCTCTCTAAAAAGTTTACATGCTAAAATTTATATCATTGACGACTGCTGTTTATTAACATCTGCTAATCTAACAGGAACTGCGTTCTCTCGGAGATATGAAATTGGAACAATTATCAATGATAGCAACGATTTTAAAGATATAGAATTACTATTTACAACATTGTGGAATAAGGCAACAATTGTCCGAGCTGTAAAAGCTATAACTCATTCTAGTCAGCATGAATATGAGGATGGAGTATTATTTTCTAAGCATTGCAATTTACCTCCTTATACAAAAGCACATTATCTTAGTGATCAATATGAGGATAATTGCAAACTTTATAATGATTTTGCCAAGGATTATCAAAAAATAACAGGAAGAAATCAAGAAATGGTAAATGATGGATATAGCTTGTTGCAAGAGATAGATTATTTCCTCAATTATTTATACCATGACCATGAAGATACTCCTTCTTTGAATGTTAATATCCTGCAAATACTATCTGCTACTCAGAAAGAAAAACAATTAAAAAAATATTTTTCAGATTTGTGTCGATATTATCCTGAACATAAACAGGTTTGGAGGTTAGAAAGAACAGAATTAGTGCAAAAATATTTAGCCCCTAATGCTATTAGAATATTAGATTGGGACAAAGTAAAAGAGGTTACAAAATGTTTGCATTGTTTGTCAAGTTATCCATTGAATCGTTCCAAGTTTTGGGATTCTAAAAATAATAGCTTAAACTCAATTATTGATAGTTGGGAGCTTTTATTACATACAGGTGATGTTACATATCCAAAAATAGAAAAGGTAGTAAATTCTCTAAAGTTCTTTGGCTTATCATCTGCTCAGGAGCTTGTGGGGTGGTATTATCCTGATAAATATCCAATAATAAATGGTAATTCAAATTGTGGAATGAGATTTTTGGGATATAACGTCAGGTAAATTACCTGCTGTTAAAAGAACTGGCTTAATAGCACAAGACAATCTTTTCTCCATTCCTTTCTTCTTTAAAATCTATTTAGGGTTTCTCAGCAGGGGGTACTATATGAGATTTCATATTTCACTTTCAAGTACGTCAACAGCTCAACTAGCTGATTTTTTATGCGGTATCGTGCTTATGGAGAATGCTAAAACAAATATGAGCCTTCTCCTTTGAATTTGCAAAATCAGAGTTCTAATTTAGTAGTTGCCAGCATAAAAACTATCATTTTTCTCTATTGCTTATCAACATTTTATAGTTTCTTCCATTTGGAAATCCACATGATTTAGCACACGATTATGTTTCATCGTTTTGCTCGCTATAAGAACGATTCTTTATTCAAATATTTCATTGTTTATATATCGCTTGGAATTCTCCTTGAAGAGTTACCGCAATGATATTTAATACTTTATATTTTCTACTTCAAGCATATTCCAGACAACTCCTAAATCATTTAATGATATATGGTTCAGATCAGTTACTTATAGCAGTGGAAAGTTTGTCACAGCAGCATTATATGGCTATGTAACTACATCTACAGATGGAATAAATTGGACTACGCCCGAACAAATAAAAGATGAATCGGGCAAAGTAGTTACCGCAAATCTCTATGGCATTTGCGCTATGCCATAGCTATCGAATTACTTATCAAAGTATTATTAGGGCATGCTGGGAAACTGGCATGCCCTATTATTGTTTTTCAAAAAGATTTTCATAATGTCTAGAAACGAGAAAGCTATACTCCTCTTACTTCATTCTGTAATCAAGGAAATAATCAAAGGAATTATTCACTAATTTCTTTGATATCCTTGGAAGAGAGTTCTCCTCTCATGCCCGAGGATCAAATGCTAACGCCTAAGAAGAAAAAAAGAAACAGTGTAAAATGTATTTTTTACTTCTAATGCTATTGCGATGATGTAATAATATTTGCGATGATAGAAGCGGCTATACCTAACAAAAAGCCTATAATGCCACCACCTGCAGCATATTTAATTTTCATTTTGTTATTTCCCTTCATATTAGGGGAGTTATTTCCAGTTGATACTTGATTTCCACTCCCACTAACGTTCGGTGAATGATTACCTACAGATATTTGTGTCATATTTTCTATTTATTTACAGTGTTATAGTTTCCATTAATATTAGGAGAATTGGCTCCCATCGATATTTGTATGTTTCGCATATTTAATATTGCTTTAGCTTGATACCCATCTAAGAGCTGTATTTTTGAGTCTGACAACAACTCTATTAGTTCATTGTAAGACTGCTTTTCGGCAACTATTATTCTTTTCATTTCACTGCATGAATTGTTGCAAATTTCAATATAAATTTGTTTGCCATTGGAGTATGTTCGTCTATTAATTGTTATATAATCAATATACTTTCTACTCTGCCTACTCTCAAACAAGCAGTGAAACCAAAATCGAATAGCCTCACTATTTAGAGAAATATCTAGATATTTTTGAAATGCAATATCTGAAGAATCCAAACATAACCTAAACTCATTGTCTTGTGTAAAAACCATTAATACGTCAAGAAGTAAGTCTGCATTATCATCCAACCCTGCTAGAGATATAAAATCTGCATCAATAGTAAATCTGTTCATTTCTTCTTACTTTTTTTTGCCAGGTTTTGGAAATAAGTCATATCATCTTCAAATTCGGTGATATAAAAATCTTTTGGCCATTCAAAAGAACCATCTTTTGATATTTCTATCTTTTTAATTAAAGCAGAATCTCTATTGTCTTTATCTCTAGGTTCAATAAAATATATTGCAATATCTTTACTGCTTAGTTTTCCTTCTGAGATTCTTCTTCGCAAACGTTTTAATAAGTATTCACTATGCGTCTCTATTAGTAAACTTTTTTTGATTTTCCCTTTTTTGTCCATAGCTAATTTAACTATATCAATAAATAAGTCGGCCAAATCAGCTTGCATTTTCGGATGTAAATGGATTTCTGGTTGTTCTATTAGAGTTAATGATCTATTATTTGACATAAAACCTTGCACAAGAATGGGCAGTACTTGTGAAATACCAAATCCAACATCTGTAATGTCTAAGTCCAAATCATTTTGATGTATTTTTATATTGTGGATAATATCTTTAAATTCTTTTACTGTTACCTTTAAACCAAATTTCTTAAGCCAAGTATTTACTCTTGAGTTTATTTGAGTGTTTTTTTTAAGTATTTCAGCTAAACTTGTTCCGCTTTGAGTATTTAAAGAGGTATTTATGTTTGCTTCATCTAATAAGTAATATCTTTGAGGATGAGCTCTTAAAGGGCTAACATAATTTATGTTTTTATTCTCAAAATTATCGGCAACAATACTATATGCTTCATTTAAAAGGAAAAATATATACCTAGAAACTGGATTTTTAGACTTTTCATCTAGTTTTAATGCATCATATTCAAAATAATTTACTGTATAGTCCAAATGCTTTTTCAATAATTCAAAATTCAAAATGTCACTAAAAATATCTTTTGATGTGAATCGTATTAAGCTTTTATTGTTAATTTCAACATACTGCTCTTCTACTTCTATTTTTCGCGTTTGTGGGTTATATTTTAAGTTATATCCTAACACACCAGATTCGGAGTATAGATTTTTCAAAGGTTCTAAGAATTTAAAAATATCCTTGTATATTAAAAGCCTTTGATTTATACTAATTTTGTTATCAGCAAATTCCTCAAATAAGAAATTATGATGAGAAATTATATAATCAAAAAAAAGTGATTTATCTCTAGAAGTCTCTGATTCAATAGATTGATGTGAATATTCTATATCTTGAACTTCATTTATCAATTTTTCGTATTGTTTGTTGAGAATTGTATATTCTAAAATATCCAGTTGATTACTCTCTTTATTTTTAATACGTTCAATCATTCTTCCTATCTGAATCAATTGATGATCCACCGTTTTAAGAAGTAATTGTAATTTTTGAATATAGGGTAATGCTTTGAAAGAAAACTCAATATTCAAGGTTTTACTTAAATCTTTATCTTTGATAAGATTTTCATCTTCTCCTAAATTTATAAATCGCCCATTGAGTTTTAATGCTGATTCATAAGGCTCTGGATTATTCATTGTCTGCTCAATTAAAAGAAACAGTTGTAACAAACTACTTTTTCCAGAGCTATTAGAACCTAAAAGGATTGTTATAGGTTTCAACTCTAAACTTCCACTTGAAAAAGCTTTGTAATTTTTGAATGAAATAGAATTTATCATAGATGTTCTAAATAAGTTGTTTCACATTTAAATTAAAAACATATAGTTGTGGCATATGATATATCTCTTTTAGGGCAAAGATATGAAACCAAAATTGATATTTCAAATTTTTTATTTCTTTATTTATACACAGGCGACATATCAATCGCTATTAATTTATTTCTTACTGTGCCAATTCCATTATTTTAGAGATTGGCATATTAAAGTCCAACCAGTCATTATACACAATCGTTGGTACAATAAAGTATATAGTTGCGATATTAGATATGCATATCTATTGAAATATAATTAGATATTATTTTGTTTGCCAAATAATAATATATGAATGTGATATTATCTTTTAAGATATTCAAACGGGGTAACCAGTTTTCCATTTCTTTTGGATTAAAAGTGAAATTATGACTACTCTTCTCACATAAATCATCACTTGGATAAAACATAGGAAAAGTTTCTAATAAGAAATTATAAAAGTCTAGTCTAATCATATCGCTTTCAAAAGAAATTTCCCCATCATTACATTTACCAACTTGTAGAGTAAAGATGTCCAAGCATTTTTGCAGTTTTTCTTGAAATAGCCGACCATTTTTTTGTATGTAACTTAATGCCACGTCAGCTCCCATATCATCTGATTCAATATCTTTAAACTGTATCAGATTATAGCCTAAAAGATATAATATTGATGCAGAAGTAAACATTTCCTGTAAATCTTTTAGTTCACTTAATAAAAAATCCCATTTATCTATTCTGTATAATTCTATAATACAAGACGGAATATCGTCTGGTATAAAATTGAAAGCTTCTAATTCACTACTACTTTTCTCATATAAATTGTATGATTTGAATTTATAATATTTCCCTTGAAGAGATTTGCCATGTACCAAAGGAATTAGGCAAAAAACAGGAAAATTAGAGTTTACAATTAATGCTCTTAAAGACGTATGTTCAGGTTGTCCTAGCGCGCTATATATGCTATCATAAATGATATTAATTAATTCAATAGATTTCAGCGCATCAGCAAAATCTGCAATTATATAGCACGATCTATGTTCATAATTGAAATCTATTCTAAAATTTATCATATGTTTTTTTTCTAATTTTTTCAATTTGTCACTTATTTTTTTCTGAATAGTGCATTTTGTGTTTTCTAATCGACTTCCCCCCGTTTGTATTATATTACTAGGTATATATGCTTTTGTATAGATAAAGTGTCGATATAAAGAGCATATTCCTGAAATATAGGCATTTTCTTCTTTTTCTATTAGAGAAAGGGTTTCATTATTTACATATTTGGAAAAATGATTCTTGAATGCCAATTGGATCCCCCTTAAAGATTCATGTACTTCAAATAGGTTTATAATGCTAACTCTTTCATTATTAGGGATTTTTATGTAATCTTGATTAAGAGCTTGACTTATTCTACGAATGATTACTAAAACACTTTGTTGCAAAAAGTTATCCAACGAAGAATTGTATAATTGGATACTCTGCAGAAAATTTCGATATTTACTTATTGAAACTATATTCCTTGCTAGTCTATCCCCTGTTGATTGGCGTTCTATACTCTCTGCAAATAAGTTATCTTGATTCTCTCCAATATATCCCCATTCATCAACAATAATCTTAGGCAATTGAGGTAACCGGGATTCGAGACTCTTCAATTTCAATTCATAATCAGAAGTATACTTTTCTGAATATAAATATAAAGGAGAATAATTGTGTAACTTATGATATTTGATAATATCAGAATAAAATGACTTTAGTATCTCTACATAAAGTTTACGTCTTGAGATAATTTTATCCACGTATTCTATCCAATTATTGGGACGTTTCTTATAATTAAATAGATTTACTAATATGGAGTTTATTTCAACAAGTGGTTGTAGTGGCAGATTTTCAATAGAAATTTCTTTTCTTGAAGAATCATAATAATCTGATACGAAAGGAGTTTTATGCCCAATACCCCTAATCTTATACAAATTCATATTTGGGTAAGCGAACCGTAATAGCTCGATTATTTGCATCGACTTTTCGTGAATTATATCTGTCTTGTTTGTCTCAATCACTTCATCTATAATATCATAGAAGTACAAACAATCAACTGTATCTTCATCCCTTTTTAAGTAAATAATATTGTATTTGAAATATAATCTTTGTAGAAATATTAGTTCTACTTCTGCCAGATATTTTTGTGACTCTTGACTATATAGCGATACTGAATACATAACATGAGACAAAATAGACAAGGACGTTTTACATAAATATTCATGAAAATTGAATAGGGTATAATCTATCTTTATTTTCTTGATTTTAAAATAATTCGCCCACAAAACAAACAATGCAAAAGAATCCCATTCTTTTTCCGATTTGGGGCTAATATCTATTTGTGATATTGTCCTTAACCATTCCTCTGCATATTTGAAAACCTGTTTTTTATTGCCCAATTTTTCATTAATTAATTTCGAATAATTACGCATTTCTTCTGAAAATAGATCTGAACTTAGGATTGGGTTATTCCAGTCAAAAGCAAAGTTGAAGTTTATTATCACAACCCAAGCTGAACTATATTTCTGATATACATCATCTAAAAGGAGCATATTGTCATTTACATAATCGTCGATACCTTTCCAAATTAAACTTTTCAATATTAAATAATATGCTTGCCACGATTGTGGATGGTAATTCTTGATTCTTTCTAAAAGTTCTTGAATGGATAAATTTCCTTTCCTAAAAGCATTTAAATAAAAATTCAAAATAGAATCAGCGGATATAATATCAAGTGCATTTAATGAGTAATCGGATTTTCTAAAGAATTCCTCATCAAAAAGAATTTCAACAATTATTTTGGAGCGAATAGGATGTAGCCCTTTAATATAAAGCCCCTCTTGAACTATTTTAACAAGGTATTCTTTTTCCAATAACTCCATAGCTCTAAGAAAAGAGTCTCGATCTAATTGTAAAAAAGAAACCAAATGTGATGCTTCTACTTCAGAATCGAAGAAATCAATTAAAGTAACATAGCGTAATATTTCAATTTGTGTTTTTGAAAACTGGTTGTCTGTATCTCTAATTCTATTTATTTGTTGTTTCAATTTTGAAGGAAGACTATCTTTTTGTGTTATCAAATACACAAATTCCATAAGAGGGCCCGCTTCTCCAAAAGTTCTCCAAGCTTCTTCAAAATTAGCAAAGTGTAAATCTTGGGATATTCCATTCATATATTGGTAAATCAGGTTTGCCTCCTCCTTATCGAAATTTAATTCAATTTCCTCGAAGTCAAATTTTCCTCCAATTCCTATTGCATTCCAATCTTCTGACCGTATTGTTACTATAAACTTAAAACTTTTCTTTGATGCTAGTTCCTCAATAATATTAATCCACTCTTTATGACCTGGAATTATATCTAAATATAGTGTTATTGGAAAACTTATACCCTTTGATATTCCTTCTAAAGAATTGATTAATTCATATAGTCTCGTTATTTCTGTTGGAATTCCTCGTAATTCAAAAACAGTGGTATTTCCGCAATAATCAAATAAATATCTATAAGCTAATGTACTTTTACCTTGCCCTGAAGCTCCATGGATGAAAACAATATCGGACTCTTGAAACTTAGAATTAATATCCTCCAATTTTTCATACCGTACTACATCTGCATTTGCAATTATGTGATTATATTCTGCTGAGATACCTTTATAGAAGTCTTGTTTCAATTTGATTTGAGCTTTTGTATCTATATCTTCATTTAATAAAGGTCTTATTAATGAACCAAAATGCTTTATAAAATTACTTCTTTCACTTTGATACTTCCCAATATTTAGTAGCTCATTTGATAATATGTATTTACTCAATTTTAGTTGATTTCTTGCCGCATTGTAAATCCAATAAACAAATAAATCTAAGGTAATATTTAAATCTGAAAATAGTCCAATTTTTTCTATTTCATAAAAAATATCAGAGTAAATTTTCTTTTCAGACACAACTTCATATTCAAAATTGTTCTTAAGAATATCTATTTCTGCACTTTTTAATCCATTAGATTTTAGCTTTGTAATGAGCTGTGGAGAATATACTTTACCTGCAAGATTTATAATATCGTCATTAACTTCTCCAAATGAGAGTAGTTTGATCTTGGGGGATGCTGCATTTGTACAAATAGATAAGGATCTTTTGATGAAGGAATTATTTTTTGCATTTAAAATATCTGATAGCGTTAATATATCTTTTAGTGATTTTATTTGGATAATTTCTATGATATTACCCTCTGAATCATAAATGTCTAAATCTTCAAATTTCCCTTCTGGGAAAAAACCTTCTTCCTGTTCTGTTCCTCTTAAAATTCTTAAAAGAGAATATATGAATTGATGATGATATCCTTTAAGTGCATGAACCGCACCAAGATTATTATTATAGTATTGATTTTTACTCATAGATTATACCTTTAATTTAATTGACGAATATACTCAAAAAAACTAAGAAAAACGATTTTGGTGTTTTTTTTGCATATTCGAGATGGTTTTTCATTGTATTACAATTTGTTTAATTATGTATTTTGGATCTCAAAAGATAGATGTAGACTTTATTTTTCTGATGAAAGAGATATAGAGATGGATATTGATATATATGAAATGAAAGGGATAATAAACTGTACAGAAAAAGTTAAAAGCACAGATAATATGAGCTAACCATTTAAAATAGCTTCTTTTTCCTTCTTCTACAATCATATCAAATCCAAATCTTTATTCTATTTATAAGAATAGCCGAATTTTTTCAAATCCACTTTGACTATCTCATTCTTGGAATTCTTATATCCACAAACTATGATAGCTTTTTTTTACTCGACTAATCTGTTCCGGCTACAATCCAATAATAGTGTGCATTTTACTCATTATCAGAATAAGTATTGTTAAAATAAACTTACCATCCCACAATATATTATTTCCATAAACTATCCCATTGATTCTCAAATGGAAGCAAATCTTTTAATGAAATACCTATTGGATAATCCTTTAATTGTTTAAGGCGAGGTTTATTGTAGTATGTATCATCCGTTCTTTCAATAAGCTCAATAATTTCTTCTCTTGATAATATAAAATATCGAATTTTTTCATCTTTGTCAATATGAACGAAGACATAAGCTGCTTTGATCTTATCCCTAATAATACATCTCTGGCTTCTCAATAAGCCAACCTGATAGTTTAATTTATCCTTAGTTGTCTTTACCTGAATATTTATTGTTTGATCTGTTTCTGGATTTAAGCCAAAAATGTCAACTGCTGGATAATTTTTTAGAGTTAAGCTGGCAACCCAGCCCTTCATATTCATCATTCCAGCAACGAAGTACTCGCCAGCTAAACCTATTAGAAGTTTATTATTTTGAATCATAGCCTTTTATTATTATATTTTATATTCCACGATATGCAATTGAAGGCTCCACCCAGTTTTAATATTGGGGTTATATCTATCTGAATAATCTTTTCTTTATACTCAGGAAAGAGTGCCTTAAACTGAATCATTGCCTGCTCATCCTCCTCTATGCCGAGTTTAGGGATAATTATAATATTGTCAGTCTGTAAGAAGTTAATATATGCCCAAGTATTATTATGAAACAGAGTAGAAGTATAATTCAATTCCACAACATCAAAGCATTGGTTCAATCTTCTTATGATTTCATCTGCTATCTTGCTATCAAAATCTCTGTAATTGGTCAGGAGAACTCTATCACCGGAGATGTAACGCACTATACCGTCAGAATGGCCGTATTTCTCTTTTTTATCCCAAGGCAAAAATATGAAATTTGCCTGAAAAATGCCTTCAAGCTTTGATGTAAGTTGCTTTTGGGTATATTGAGGGTTTTCTTTAAAAACCTTTTCTGTCATAACAATGGTATCTTTACATTTCACTATATTACCACCATCAATAATCAGATCTGTTTTATCTGTTTTTATTCCTAGGCTTTCACAGATTCTGCTTGGTTCAGAAATATAATAGGCATCCTTATTACTTGAAAGATAGTCGGGATAATAACGATATTGAATAAACCGATTTTCTTCTATCTGGATTGGCATATAATCACGACACCAATAGTCTTTTGTATGACAAAGAAGCTCATGAGATATATTATACCTATCCAGTATAGTATGAATTTCGTTATACTGGATAGGGAAATCTTTTTGTAACCACTCCGAGAAATAAACTTTATTTGTCTGGTTATCTGTTATCATCTTGTTTATCCAAATAGAATCTCCACTTACGCATACACTGGCAATATACTTTTCTCCCAATCCTAACAGGAAGCTGATTTACTCCGTCTTGATATTCTATCCTATTACCTTCTTCATCATATTGACATACGTTTTTTCGATACGTCTGTTTTATTTGTTCCAATTTAATAGGCAGTTCTGCGTCAACCCATTTAATATTAATACCACTATCAAATAGCGATTTCCCCATAAGAAGATATTCGTAAACATAGGTAGGTCTTGATTCAAATGTGACTTCCCCATTGTCATCTACAATTTTTATACCTCTGATAAGGATAGAAGCCCTATACTGCTTATCTCTATTCTCAAAAGTAAAGTCAACTCCTGATACATGTGCGTTAAACGAGCCTAAAGGAAAATAATCGACTATTTTCTTCTCATGATCATTGGTGTGGTACATGATGAAATCTTTCATCTTATTCCTTGTCCCTTCTTCATGATAGTAAAATTCAATATCAGCAAGATAGATTTTTCTATTATTTACTTGAAAGTAACCTCCAAAGAAAAAAAGAGTATTCAAAACTTGTATCTTCTTTAGCAACTGGATTTCATCACCATTCACTCCTTGGAAAATATCAAGAACTTCTTTTAATGTTTTCCTCATATCAGTTTGTTATTGGTTTCGACAAAACTATAAAAATATTTCTGGAATATCCCTATTTTTCTGATCTACTAATCATGTAAAGCACATAAAGATAATAGATTAAAAAAGAATATTTATATGCTCTCCACTGCAGACAAATGCTAACAGAGAGTAATTCTCTCATTGGAGGAATCAACATGGCATTCCCTGTTAGATACTGCTAGATAAAAGGATGCTTGCACATTACAAGATATATCCTTGATAGTCTGTAAATATGCTCTTAAAATCTATGTTGATAGTTGCACTTGCTTTTAATCTGTCTTTAACGTAGTTTCTTTTCTCGTCGTTATCGTCAGGCATTTGATAGCCTTCTTCATTACTCTGATTTTCTATAGCTTTACGTCCTTTAAAAAAAGGCTCAAAGCCTAATACTTTTACGATATTATATATTTTGATGGCTATCTCATTACTCAGTGAGATAAATTCCCCATTCTTATTTTTTAGATTATAGGAGTTACCACTAGATGACGTTTTAATTAGCACGCCCTCTGAAACCAATGATTTTGCGACTTCGCGAATAGCCAAACTTATTAAATGTTTCTTTTGGACCTTTAACTGCTCAATTTCTTTTTTGAGTTCTTCTTTATCTTTATATTGAAAATGCCTACTCTGTATATATTCAAAGAATTCATTCTGCAACAAATTAATAATAGTTTTTGATGCTATTTTTTCTTTGACTGTTGGACATATCAAATCTATTTGTTGTATTGATTGAGAGGTAACGGACATTAAGCTAATCTTATCATTTAGGATGGCTATTTGTTCATCCATAATAGGTTTAATCATTCTTAGCTCACAAATATTTTCTGCAATGGAAAAAGCCAAATCAGTTTGTTGTTTTTCAAGAAGGTCCTTAAAGTCATCTTGCATCTGAGACCGCACTATATCTAGACATTCTTGAAAGTTTCTCATTTTAGTGGCTTCCCAATCGTTTTGTCGTTCAAGAATCGCATTTTTATATTGTAAAAGCAGTAAGTCTTTACTTAAGTTAAACTTGAACTCTAAATAGCTATAATTGCTATTCTGAAATAGAGTATAAAGAGACTTGTAGTTTTCGTTTAGAATTCCTTCCTGCATATATTTCTCCATAGTAGTACACACAACTTCTATGTCTACTTTTTCATTAGCAGATAAATGTTGCTCTAACAATTGGAAAAGTTCTTTTTTATAGTTTATCATGATCGTGTAATTTAGATATCAAATAAAAAAATCCGAGAATAGAATGAAAACAATGCTATTTTTGTATTTTTGCTCTTGATTATTGTTAACTATTGCAAGAGTAAGACGAAAGAGGAAAAACAAAGTCGGTTGACATCCTGTTGACATAAATAAAAAAGATTCTCAATAAACCGTTGAAAAACAATCTATTAAGAATCTCTTTTGTGGACCAGCCTGGGCTTGAACCAGGGACCTCCAGATTATGAGTCTGTTGCTCTAACCAACTGAGCTACAAGTCCGTGCTCACAATTCCTTGTTAGCAGGTGCAAAAGTAGTACATTTCTGCGAAACTTGCAAGATTTACCGCCCAAAATTTAATAAAAAGATTTAATTCACTCATTCGTAAGGATATAAATTGTATTTTTGTGCTCCATTAATTAATTCTGCAAAAGCCGTATGGCACATACAAAACAGGAAACCGCCCTAACAGGGCTTTCGGACCAAGAAGTCCTAACCAACAGGGAGAAATATGGGATGAACCTCCTCACGCCTCCCAAGCGTCCATCGATGTGGAAACTTTATCTAGAAAAGTTCCGCGACCCGGTTATACGCATTCTTCTAGTGGCTGCTTTCTTCTCCTTGGTAATTTCTGTTATAGAAGGAGAATATGCCGAAACCATCGGAATTTTCTTTGCCATCTTTCTCGCTACCGGCATCGGATTCTACTTTGAATATGATGCCAACAAGAAATTTGATTTGCTGAATGCCGTGGGCGAAGAGACTCCTGTCACCGTAATCAGAAATGGAAGGGTACGGGAAATTCCCCGCAAAGATATTGTGGTGGGCGACATCGTAGTACTGAATACAGGCGATGAAATCCCTGCTGACGGCACATTGCTGGAAGCTATCTCCCTGCAAGTGAATGAATCGAACCTGACGGGAGAGTTAATGGTGAACAAAACCATCAACGAAGAATTATTTGATGAGGAAGCTACCTACCCCAGCAACGAGGTGATGCGCGGAACCACTGTAGTAGATGGCCACGGCATGATGAAAGTGGAACACGTGGGCGACGCTACCGAAATAGGAAAGGTAGCGCGTCAAGCCACTGAACAGAGCAATGAACAGACTCCACTGAATATACAATTGACTAAATTGGCCGATTTCATCGGGAAAATCGGCTTTACGATTGCTGCACTTACTTTCATTGTCTTTACTGCCAAAGATCTATATGGATACCTCAATGTCCATGAAGTTACCGACTGGCATGGATGGATGGATATTGCCCGCATCGTATTGAAATACTTTATGATGGCAGTAACTTTGATTGTAGTTGCCGTGCCGGAAGGTTTACCGATGAGCGTCACGCTGAGCCTTGCACTGAATATGCGCCGTATGCTGAAAACTAATAATCTGGTACGCAAGATGCACGCTTGTGAGACAATGGGGGCTATCACCGTGATCTGTACGGATAAAACGGGAACGCTGACACAAAACTTGATGCAGGTGTACGAAGCCAAGTTGGACACTGCCAAAGCGGACTTGATAGCCGAAGGGATCAGTGCCAACTCTACCGCCTTTTTGGAAGAAACGGGAGAGGGCAAAAAGCCATCCGGTGTGGGTAATCCTACGGAAATTGCCTTGCTGCTTTGGTTGAACGAACAAGGAAAGAATTACTTAGAATTGCGCGAAAGTGCAAAAGTCATCGACCAGCTTACTTTCTCAACAGAGCGTAAGTACATGGCTACGTTGGTCAATTCACCCATTCAGCAAAAGAAAGTACTATATATAAAAGGTGCACCCGAAATCGTAATGGGAAAATGTACCCTCTCGCCCGAAGCAATAGCCAACTACAACGCAGATTTGCTGGCTTATCAGAACAAAGCAATGCGTACCTTGGGACTGGCTTATAAGTTCATCCCCGAAGGAGCAAGCAATGACTGTGCCGAACTGGTGAATAAAGGCGGCATGACTTTCCTAGGCATTGTAGCCATCAGCGACCCTATTCGCCCCGATGTGCCGGAGGCTGTGCAGAAATGCCAATCCGCAGGTATCGGCGTAAAGATAGTAACAGGGGACACACCCGGAACGGCTACCGAAATAGCCCGTCAGATAGGACTATGGAAACCCGATGACACGGAACACAACCGAATTACAGGTGTAGAATTTGCCGCCTTGAGCGATGAAGAAGCGCTAGAGCGCGTACTCGATTTAAAAGTAATGAGCCGTGCCCGCCCTATGGACAAGCAACGACTTGTACAACTGCTGCAACAAAAAGGCGCCGTGGTGGCAGTGACCGGAGACGGTACAAATGATGCTCCCGCCTTGAACCATGCGCAGGTAGGCCTTTCCATGGGAACAGGAACTTCCGTTGCCAAGGAAGCCAGCGACATCACTTTGCTGGATGACTCCTTCCACAGCATTGCCACTGCCGTAATGTGGGGACGTTCCCTCTACAAAAATATACAGCGCTTCATCGTATTCCAACTGACTATCAACGTAGTAGCTTTGGCAAGTGTGCTACTGGGAGCCTTCTTCGGCACAGAATTGCCACTGACCGTTACGCAAATGCTATGGGTAAACCTCATCATGGATACCTTTGCCGCAATGGCACTGGCATCCATACCACCCAGTGCGGACGTAATGAACGAAAAACCGCGTAAGACCGATGATTTCATTATCACCAAGGCCATGCGCAAAAATATATTGGGAGTAGGTCTCTGCTTCCTTGCCATACTAATGACGCTGATTGTCTTTATCAAACAGATGCCGGCAGACATAGTGGGACAGGCTTTGACGCAGTTCTTCACCATATTTGTGATGCTGCAATTCTGGAACTTGTTCAATGCCAGCGTATTCGGGACAAATCATTCCATATTTAAGGATGCCCGTCATGCATTGGGCATGGTCAGCGTTGCCATTATCATATTGATAGGACAAATTCTGATTGTAGAATTCGGAGGAAAAGTATTCCGCACCGAGCCCATGCCCCTTATGACTTGGATTTATATCATTGCAGGAACGTCATTGGTACTGTGGATTGGTGAGATCTACCGTTGGATAAAACGAATGAGCAAGAAAAGTTGAGAAGATATATAATAAAGAACATAAAGAGTTATGGATAGTAAGATTAAGAACGTTATTTTTGATTTAGGGGGAGTACTAATAAACCTGGACTTTGACAATTGCCTGAATGCTTTCCGCAAAGCCGGATTTCAAGACATTGAGCAACAGGCATGCCAGTTCAGAGGAAAAGGTTGGTTCTCACAATTTGAATTGGGAGAGATCAGCCCGGAAGAGTTCCGGAACGCTATCCGCAAAGAGACCAGTGAATCACTGAGCGACCGCAAAATAGACGACATGTGGAATCTGATGCTGCTGGACATTCCCCGCCAAAAGCTGGACTTACTGTTGGAATTGCGCGGACACTACATGGTTTATCTGCTCAGCAATACCAACCAGATACACTGGGACTATGCTTGCGAACAGATGTTCAGTTACCGGGGCTTCCGTGTAAATGATTTCTTCGAGGATACCTTCCTCTCTTTCCAAATGCATAAAGCCAAGCCCGATGAAGCGATCTATGAGCAGATGATGAAAGAGGCAAACATCCTGCCCGAAGAAACGTTCTTTATAGATGACTCGGAAGCCAATTGCCGGTCGGCCGCAACATTGGGCATACAGTCTTATCACTATCACATCGGAGAAGATTTAAGTGTATTATTTGAATAAATGAAAGTTATACAAGACATAAACCATCCCCCTCTCCTCCCCTCAGTTGCCACTATCGGCTTCTTTGACGGAGTACATCGCGGTCATCGCTTCCTTATCAATCAAGTAAAGGAAGTGGCTGCCCAAGATGGATTATGCTCTTCACTGATTACTTTTCCCGTACACCCCAGGCAGGTGATGCAGACTACATATCGCCCACAGCTACTTTCCTCCCCACAGGAAAAGCTGGAATTGCTGGAAACAACAAAAGTGGATTATTGCATACTGCTTCCTTTTACACATGAGCTGTCTCTACTCTCAGCCAAGGAATTTATGCGGATGCTACGCGATCAGTTCAATATCCGCACATTGGTAATAGGCTACGACCACCGTTTCGGGCACAATCGCAGTGAAGGCTTTGAAGATTATTGCCGCTATGGTGAAGAACTGGATATATATATAGTACGCGCACGCGCGTATACAGATGGAGAAGACAAGATCAGTTCTTCCGTCATCCGCCAACTGCTGAAAGAAGGCAACGTAAGTCGTGCCGCGCAATTCCTGGGATATAATTATTATCTGGACGGAACTGTGGTAGACGGTTACAAAGTAGGACGGAAAATAGGTTTTCCCACCGCCAACCTGAAAGTGGATTGCCCCGACAAGCTGATCCCCTCCGAAGGGGTCTATGCCGTATATGTATATGTAGAAGGCCGCAAATGGGCAGGAATGCTGAATATAGGGCATCGGCCTACCATCAATAATGGTACGGATTTAAGTATTGAAGTGAATATTCTCAATTTCTCAGATAACATCTATCACAAAGAAATGCGCATGGAGTTTGTAAAATACCTCCGCCCGGAAGAAAAGTACGATACCGTGGAAGCGCTTATTGCCCAAATGCATAAAGATAGAGAAGAAGCAGCCCAAATACTTCTATAATCCATCTCTATTTTGCATAAAAGCCGTTTCTTCATTCATTTTCACCCTTAAAAACTGAGAAAAGATATATTTTTATCGTTTTTCGATAAATTTTTCTCGTTTTTCTTTTGTAGTATCAAAATAAGATGTACATTTGCATATCGATAAACGATAAATGAATATCGAATAACAAGAAAGAACAAACACGAATACAAACATTAAAACACAAAGTAAAATGAAAAAGTCAGTATTTAAATCAGGTTTAGTAGCTGCAATTGCAGTAGTAATGATGAGTTGTACAACAGTAGCAAACGCACAAACAACAGGAAACACGAAGTACATTTACGGTCAAGACGGCACAAACACAACCGTGTACACATTGAATGAAGACGGCAAAACATTGACACGCAAACTGAAGTATGAGTACAAACACGACGAGAATGGTCAGGTAATTGAGAAGAAAGCCTATCGCTGGGATGCTTACCGCGAGCTGTGGAAGCCGGCTTACCTACTCACGGTAACTCCCGGAGCATATGAAACGAAACTCAATTACGCAGAATGGAACGCCAAAGAAAGCGCTTTCAACAATAATAAACAAGAAAGTATTTACCCTGCTGGCAGCAACGAAAACTTGCTTGCCAACACATTAGACAAAAAGTAATAACCATTTCAATAAACCAATAAACAGACTATTATGGGACGCTCAATTAAATTAATACTTTATTACTTCGCCTACCAGCTCGCCTTCATGTTTATAGTAATGATTCCGGCAAGTATCATGGAAGCCATTAAGGAAGGTTCAACAACTGAAAGTCTGGCCTATGCGACAGGTAAGGCTACCGCACAGATGACAGGTATCACCATGGTATTGGCAGGAATAGCCATGACCTGGCATCTGATCCACTTCAAGTATGTGAAGTTCAACAAAGCAAGCTGGACCGAAGTACCGATAAAGACCATTTTATTGAGCATCCCTTTCATTATCGCCACCATGTTCACCTTCAATATCGCCAGTGAATTTATAGAATTGCCTAATTTGATGGAAAATACCTTTATAGGTATGAGCCGTAATATATTCGGCATCCTTGCCATTGCCGTCATGGCGCCGCTGGTAGAAGAATTACTGTTCCGGGGCGCCATCGAAGGACACCTTTTACAAACAGGGAAAACACCTAAAATGGCTATCTTTCTGTCCGCACTGATATTTGGCATCATCCACGTCAATCCGGCACAAGTACCTTTTGCATTCTGCATCGGACTGGTATTCGGCTGGCTCTACTATCGCACAGGAAGCGTTATTCCTGGAATGATCGGACACTTTCTAAATAACTCGATAGCCACTCTTATCATGGCTACATCTACTAAAGAAGAAATGAGCCAGAAGACAGTTGACATGATCGGCACGACACCCACTTACGCACTCCTGCTGCTTGCTATAGTTGTCTCTATAGGTATGTATTTCTATTTGAACAAACACCTGCCACTGCCCAAGAAAGAAGTTGAAACCATCAATGAACAAGCATAAGCATAAAGAAATATGGAAAGCCCCAAATCATTAAAAGTCACAACAGGAATTTTCATCTTTTTCCTAACGGTAAGTGGACTAGACCATGTGGATAAAATCTATATTCCACTAAAACAAAGCATCGCCGGCCAGCACATACCCGAAGTATGCATTTATTCCGCCGAGCTGATTGCATTCATCCTCTTTGGTCTGTCATTGATAAAGGTGGTAAGCAATATCGGCAAACAGAAGTTCTTCATCAAGCAGAATGTGAATTGTTTCCGTTTCATGGGCCTCTCAATGATGCTTCCTCCGGTGGCAAAGACTTTGGGGCGCATCTTCGACAATACCCACGACTGGGCAGCATATCCGATGTACATTGAACTTTGGTTTGCCGTTGCCATCTTCATGGCAATCATGAGTAATATCTTTGAATACGGAATGAAACTGAAAGAAGAACAAGATTTAACCATTTAACAGACAAATACGACAATGAAAAAGAAACTCAACTTATTCTGCATTTGCATCATCGTTGCCTTAGCATTATCCACTTCAATGATTGTAGGCATGTCTTACCAGATGGCATCTACAGGATTCAAAATAGGATACGAATCGGCAATGAAAGGAACACCTATAGAAATACCTAACTACCAGGTGGCCTTAACCATCCCATCGGACATGCTGGCAGAAACAGGAACTGTGACCAACATAAAAGACTCAAGTACAGTCGCTATTAAACCTATCATGAGCATGATAGCTATGCCTGCTGCAAAAGAAACTAGCACATTGTCCTATATTGGAGGATTCTTGTCATGGATCATGATTATTGCCGCCATCTATGCCTTGATACAGTTCTTCAAGCTGATACGTACCATCAACCGCGGAGTCATTTTTGACTGGAAAAATGTCAGAATCCTGCGCAAACAGGGCTGGGCACTAATTATCGCTTTCATCGGCTACTTCATCAGCTTGTCGATAGCTAACCATGAAATAGCACAATCCATCGCCCTGAACGGCTGCGAGTTTTCCATGTCCGTAATCTTCTCTGACCCTACCCTGATACTGGGATTTGTATCCTTATTGGTGGCTGAAATATTTGCCATCGGACTGAAAATGAAAGAAGAACAAGATCTGACCATTTAAAAACAAAAGATAAATAAAACAACGCGCCATAACCCGTAAAAACAATAATTTAACATGATAACAACTATATCACACCTATTCAACATGAAGAAACGTAGTCTCCTGAAAGCCTGCGAGGGTATCTGTATATTTACAGTAATGTGTGCCGTTTATTCTTTTACCTCCATATATACCTTGTGTTACGACTTAGGCAAGGACACCACAGATACTTTCATCTGGACAGTCACTATAGAAGCCATTCGCCTGTATGCCATGGTTTTTATCAGTATCCTATTTTGCGTCATGGCCTACAATGCCAAGAAAGGAATTGTATTTGACCGCCGAAATGCCAAGATACTGAATGCCACCGGATGGTCCACCCTAATAGCAGCGTCAGCGACAGCCATTGTCTACCGTTTTTCACCGCTCCCCTTCTCACTGGCTGATATTATGCTATTAGTACTACTGGGGCTCTTTATGAATTTCATTGCTATGCTGTTCGAAATCGGCATTCGCATGAAAGAAGAACAAGATTTGACAATATAAAAATCACATACCATGAAGAAATTCAGAATATTAGGTATCATAGCCATTATCGCCATCATTGCAAATTTCATTGTAGGATTGGATGAAGGATGGAGGGGGTTCAAGGAAGGAATGGAAGAAGGACGAAACAATGCCCTAGAAATGCTTGAACCCGGACGCCACATTATACCTCACAACGCAGTCAGTGTCAAGCTGAATGTAGAACCGTTACCCGAAACTACCATTGACTCGCTGAACAATAATCGTGTGGATTGGCCGATCCCCTATAAAGTGAGCAAAATCGAAACATATGCAAAGCCATCTCCTTGGTATATTCTCTTTATGGGATTAAGCATACCGGCACTGTTTTGTTTTCTAGTCGGCTTCTACTTCTTAATCCGATTACTCATTTCGATCTCCCGCCGCGATGTCTTCACATCCACCAATGTGCTACGCCTTCGTTGGTTTGCATACTCTAGTGCAAGCATAGAGATTCTAATATCCATCACAGCATGGTTCGAAGGAAGTGCAGCAATGAATCAAATCAGCCTCCCGGGCTATGAAATCATCAGTTATGGCGGTTATTCTACTGACTGGGTGTCTATAATTATTCCGATACTCTTTGCCGAGATATTTGCTATCGGAGTTAAGATGAAAGAAGAACAAGACCTAACCATCTAAAGAAAGGAAAAAAGGAATGGCAATTATAGTAAATTTAGATGTAATGATGGCGAAACGAAAGATTTCGCTGGGAGACCTGGCAGAGAAGATTGATCTCACCCCTGCCAACCTCTCTATTTTGAAAACCGGAAAGGCAAAAGCAATCCGGTTCTCCACGCTGGAAGCCATTTGCAAGGAACTGGACTGCCAGCCCGGAGACATATTGGAGTATAAAGATGAAGATGGGTAATGCCTGACAAAACAGTCACACACAAACACTCTAACACATAAATTCTCTCTCATTTTCATCTGAATGCCATAGATAGACCATACAGTCCGTCTATGGCATTAATTTACAGATGCTATTTAGCCAATATTCCCTAAAATCTATCACGTAATAAAACAAAAAACTCATATATACCGTATAATCCCGTGATTATACGTATCTTTGTAACGAATTAGATATTTAGAAAATTAATGAAGACATTTGAAGAGTTAGGCGTTTCCCCGGAAATACTGAAAGCTATTAAAGAAATGGGATATGAAAATCCCATGCCGGTACAAGAAGAAGTGATACCGTATTTATTGGGAAATGGAAACGACGTAGTAGCCCTGGCACAAACAGGGACTGGAAAAACAGCCGCATTTGGTCTGCCGCTTATCCAAAAAATAGACGTAAAGAAGCGTGTGCCACAAGCACTTATCCTCTGTCCCACACGTGAATTATGCTTGCAGATTGCAGGCGACTTGAACGATTACTCCAAGTACATAGACGGACTGAAAGTCCTTCCCGTATACGGTGGTTCGTCCATCGAAAGCCAGATACGCATGTTGAAAAACGGCGTACACATCATTGTTGCCACTCCGGGACGACTCATCGACCTGATGGAAAGAAAAGTAGCCAAACTGGAAACCATCGGTGATGTAGTAATGGATGAAGCCGATGAAATGCTGAACATGGGATTTACCGACAGTATCAACTCCATCCTCGAGAAAGTTCCCGAAGACCGCAACACCTTAATGTTCTCGGCAACCATGAGTCCCGAAATCTCCCGCATCGCCAAGAAATACCTGCACGATGCAAAGGAAATCACCATCGGAACCAAGAACGAAGGAAGCAAGAATGTGAACCACATTGCCTATGTGGTTCATGCAAAAGATAAATATGCTGCATTGAAGCGCATTGCCGATTACTATCCGCAGATTTATGGTATCATTTTCTGCCGCACCCGTAAAGAAACACAGGAAATTGCCGACAAGTTGATTCAAGACGGTTATAATGCAGACTCCCTGCACGGTGAATTGTCACAGGCACAGCGTGACTTGGTGATGCAGAAGTTCCGCCAGCGTCATTTGCAACTGTTGGTTGCTACGGACGTAGCTGCCCGCGGTCTGGATGTAAACGACCTGACACACGTTATCAACTATGGCTTGCCCGATGATATAGAAAGTTATACTCACCGTAGCGGACGTACAGGCCGTGCCGGAAAAACCGGTATTTCTATCGCCATCATCAACCTGCGCGAGAAAGGAAAGATGCGCGAGATAGAACGTATCATCAATAAGAAATTTATCATAGGCGAAATGCCTACCGGCAAGCAAATCTGCGAACAACAGTTGATAAAGGTAATTGATGATATAGAAAAGGTGAAGGTAAACGAGGAGGAAATTGAATCATTCCTGCCGGGTATCTATCGCAAACTGGAATGGCTTTCTAAAGAGGACTTGATAAAGCGTGTAGTTTCCATGGAATTCAACCGCTTCCTGGATTATTATAGCAATGCCCCCGAAATAGAAACTCCCAGCACCAGCGACCGCCGCGGAGAACGCGAACCCAAAGAACGCAAGGAATATGGAAGCGCCCGCGAAAAGACGGAACGCAAAGCAGAAAAGGGATATACCCGTTTGTTCCTGAACTTGGGCAAGACGGATGGCTTCTATGCCAATCAGATTATCGAGCTGATTAACCGCAACATGAAGAAGCAGCGTACTACCATTGGCCGTATCGACTTGATGCAGAACTTCTCTTTCTTTGAGATAGCAGAAAAACAAGCCCCGGATGTGATCAAGGCATTAAATAACGTAACCTTGAACGGCGGACGCAAAGTAATAGTGGAGGTTGCCGGTGAAAACAGTGGCAAGAGCGATAATGGCGGACGGAAAAGAAGTGGCGGAAAAGGCGCATCATTCGAAAAGGGTGAAGGCAAACCCGCCAAGAAAGCTGCCAAAGAAGGAAAAGCCAGTCGTGCAGAACGTGGATATTCCGAAGCTCGCGGTCCCAAAGGACAAGATGACTGGAAGCAATTCTTTAATCACGATAATAAGAAACTAAAAGGTGATGAACCGGACTTCAAGGAAGAAGGATGGGCACGTCGCAAAAAGAAGTAACTGAGATAAAGCATTGCGCAGCATCTCCGTTAACATCCACGTAGGGGCGGATTGAATCCGCCCGAACCAGCGGTCACGACCTTGGGAGTAATGCATAAAGCAAATCGTTTTCGGACAGATTCAATCTGCCCCTACAGCGGGTGTTATCTTCAACTCATCCACCAATCGCGAAGCCTTGCCATACTTCTCTATCATATAAAGAACATAACGAATATCTACCCCGATACAACGCTGCAAATTAGGTTCAAAAACAATATCCCCACTCATTGCCTCCCAGTTTCCATCAAAAGCAAGGCCGATAAGCTCGCCTTCCCCATTAAACATTCCACTGCCCGAATTACCCCCCGTAATATCATTATCCGAGATAAAACAAACATTCATATCGCCATCCTTGGCAGCATAACGACCAAAATCTTTTCTTTTCAGAAGATCTACTACAGACGGAAGGACATCAAAATCACTATCCCCCTTATACTGCCTTATTTTATCAAAAATACCTTTCGTTGTTGTATAATAAGTATATTCTACGGCATCCTTCGGCGAATAACCACCCACCATACCAAAGCTGAGACGCATCGTGGAATTAGCATCCGGATAAAAGTCCTTATCTGCCTCCATTTCACGCACAGCCTCATTCAGCAACCGTTCATTCTGTTGAATTTTCATGCTCGCATCTTCTACACTATTATTAAACTCATAGAATTTCACCAGCATGTCAATGGCAAAAGAAGCGGCAGGGTCTTCAAACAGCACATACGTACTATCTCCCTTCACCACCTGTTCAAAGCCACGGGGTGTTTTCAAGGCTGAACGTTCATACAGATCATCTACAAAAGCCTGATAATTACCTTTAAACTTCTTGTCTATCAACGAATAGATTTCAGGGAGATATTCTTTTTCTACTTCTGCGGCATATTCTTTCAGCATTGCAACAAAAACCTGCTTGTCCACATCCAAATCCATATTAGCATAAACCTCCAACAACTGCCGCATATTACGCTCCAATTCCGTTTCTTCAGCTTCAAAATCAAAGTTCAGCACAGCCAAGGCTGCTGTGATCAGCTCCGGTCCATTAGCAAATGATTCACCAAAATAAGCCATTGCCCGCGCAGCACTTCTGCGGTTACGGTAATTCAACTCCAATTCGGTTAAGACTTGTGCATATTTGCCACGTTCATCCGGTTTCCGGCGAATCCATTCCTGTAACTGCTTCTCCAAAGCTTGTTTCTTCTCTATCACCTTCAGTTCTTTTACCGCTTGGTTCATACCGATACTATTCTTCCAATAGTTAGAACTCTGTGCATACTTAGAAGCATACTTTATCCGAATATCGTCACTTTTCTCCATTGCATCTTTCCAAATAGCTTGCTTGATGGTACGAACATCTATCATAGCAGCATTATCCGTATTTACTCTCTCTTCTATACCAAATGAAGACAGATAGCGGCTGGTAGAACCGGGATAACCCATTGTCATACAGAAAGAGCCTTGTTCATATCCCCCCAAAGAAACCGGAGCAAAATAATCAGGATGATAAGGAACATTCTCCGGTGAATAGGCTGCCGGCCGGTTATCCTTATCGGCATAGATGCGGAATACGGAGAAGTCTCCCGTATGGCGCGGCCATACCCAGTTGTCCGTGTCACCGCCAAACTTGCCTACCGAGGAAGGCGGAGCAAATACCAAACGGACATCGTAATAATCCTTATATACAGACAAATAATACTCATTTCCGGCATAGAAAGGAGTGATTTCAGCACGCAATAACGTATCATTCGCAATAGCTTCCTGAGTAATCAAAGTAGAAATAGAATCAACAATCAATTCACGTTCTCCTTCTTCTACGCCTGCCGGAAGCGCTTTCAATACACGCTCTGTTACATCTTCCGTACGCACCAAAAAGCTCACGAATAAATCCGGATTGGGAAGTTCTTTATTCAAAGAATCGGCCACAAAGCCGTCACGCAAATAGTCATGCTCCACAGAGCTATGTTGCTGAATGGCATCAAACCCGCAATGATGATTGGTAAACACCAGTCCGTCGGGAGAAACAACCACGCCGGAACAAAAACCGCCAAAGCTGACCACAGCATTAGTCAATGCTCCCCCTACGGGGTTATATAATTGATCGGGCGAAAGTTTCAAACCCATTTCCTTCATCACTTGTTGCGTCTGTTTGCTCAGGCAGCAAGGTAACCACATGCCTTCACTTCCCCAAACATATAAAGGCAGAAAGATCAGCAACAATAGCAGTTTTTTCATAGCTTATTCTACAATTAATTTTAATTTCTTTGCACCGACACGTGCTTTCAGCCACTCAGAAATTTTCTCCTGCTCACGCTCATTGGGGCGTTTGCTGAATTTCATCAAGACCAATGTCAAAGTATCTGTTCTAGCCGAGTCTACTTGTTGTTCTACGGTTTTTGCCATTGCAATCGCCTCAGCCGAAGGATAAAGCACCTTCAATTCGGGGATAATCTTCTTATCCACAGCATTATAAGCAGCATACACCTTCAACTCATTTTCCAACGATTTTATTTTCTCCTGTTGTTCTACCAAACGTTTCTCACTATTCTTATAGAAGTCTTCCATCACCTGGGCTTTGATAGTACCAATGTCCATAGCCTCATTATTCATTCCCTGAAGTACAACCAGCTTGGTATCAGCCAGATTAAAATGTTTCAGATTATCCCTTGCCGTTGCAATCTCCGTTTCAGGCACTTCATTGCCAATCAAGACTACACGGATTTCTTTGTTATCATAAGAGATCTTCCGGTCTATGACCTGTGTATTATCAAAATCCAATTCTTCATTGATAAAGTTATTGGCAGAAGCTTCATAGATAGTACTCTTTACAATGCCATAAGTCAGATAGATAGCCGGGCACATGGTTGCCAGAGTAATGATGACAATATATTTTTTCACCAGCTTTTCACGCTCCTTATCTACAAACGCCTTGCGCTGGAAATGCATGACACGTACTCCGATAAAGGTAGCCAGGCTGATAAACACCGAGTTGATGAAATATAGATAGAATGCACCCAGAAAATAAAGCAAATTTCCCGTAGCGAGTCCGAAACCAGCCGTACACAGAGGAGGCATCAATGCAGTAGCGATAGCCACACCCGGAATTACATTTCCTTTTTCCTTGGTAGACAAAGCAATAATACCCGCCAAACCACCACACAAGGCAATAAGCACATCATAAATGGTAGGAGAAGTACGCGCCAGCAATTCCGACTGCACCTCATCCAATGGAGTCAGTGAGAAATAAAGCGTAGAAGTAATGACACTGAATACCGTGGCTACTAAATAACTCTTCAAAGAGCGTTTCAACAATTCAAAATTATTCTGCCCGATGGCAAGGCCTATTCCCATGATCGGCCCCATTAGCGGAGAGATCAACATAGCACCGATAATTACCGCCGTGGAATTGACATTCAAACCCAATGAGGCAATAAAGACAGCAAAGATCAGAATCCACAGGTTAGTTCCTTTGAACTCCACACCATTGCAAATGCTTTCTACCGTCAAGGCTTCGTTATCCTTATCCTTGCGCAAATCTAGATATTCACTAAAGAATTGCTTTATATAAGGCACATTCCTCCAATTATTCTTCAAATCGCTCATATCTATTTCTTTATGTATCGGTTAATAACAGGTATCTGATGTAAAGGGAAATCGGTTTTTATAATGTAAGCTACAAACAGTAACAACAGCAATGTGCGAACCCCAAGCAACAGAAAGATATTCTGAAATGGCAAATAAGTAGAAATAACATAAAGCACCAAAGCCAAAGCAACATATTTGCCGATTGCCTTCAAATCATAATTGATAGGATATTTCTTCTGTCCCACAAAATAAGAAAGAAGCATTGCCACACCATAGCCTGCAAAGCCTGCCCAGGCACAAGCCATATAGCTATATACCGGAATCAGGAAAATATTTACCAAAATAATAATACCACATCCCACCAACGAGAAATAAGCGCCCCATTTCGTTTCATCAATCAGCTTGTACCAAAACGAAAGATTGAAATAGATTCCCATAAACATCTCAGCAGCCATCACGATAGGCACTACTTTTAATCCTACCCAGTAATCACGTCCCAAAATATATCTGAGTACATCCAGATAGAACATCACCCCCAGGAAAGCCAGCAACGTAAAGATAATAAAGAACTTCATCGCCTTGGCATACATCTCCCGGCTGTCCTTCTCCTTACTCTTACTAAACACAAACGGCTCGTATGCAAAACGGAAAGCCTGTGTAAGCATAGCCATAATCATGGCAATCTTGCTCGCCGCCCCATAAATACCCAATTGAACAGTAGCTTCCGCCTTATCCGGATAAACAAACGGGAAAATAATTTTATCGGCAACCTGATTCAAGATGCCTGCAATACCTAAAATCAAAATAGGAAAAGAATAACGGAACATACGTCTCAGCAATTCTCTATCGAGCACATATTTAAATCCGAACAATTCTTTCCACATACAAATCATCACCACAGAGGTACAGATCAAATTGATGCCAAAAGCCACTCCGACATTTTCTCCTTTCATCCCCACGAAATAAATAATATTCAGAGCAATGCTTGAAAAGATAAACAGCAGCTTCAAAGCAGCAAACTTGATAGGACGTTTCTTATATCGCAGAAAAGCAAAAGGAATCGCTTGAAAAGCATCCATTGCCACCACAATCATCATCATCCCCATATACCACGGATGCTCTCCATATCCCAGAAAGCCCGCAATGGGATTCAAGAAAGAAAGGCAAAACACCAGAAAGATAGCTGCCGTAAGCCCCACCGAAAGCAAGGTAGTGGAATAAACACGCATCGAATCATCTTCCCCCTTATTGGCAAAACGGAAGAACCCCGTTTCCATGCCATAGGTAAGAAGCACCATCAGCAAAGCAGTGATAGCATACATATTGGTGATTACACCATAACCGCCCGATTCCACGGGCAGCGCATTGGTATATATCGGCACTAACAGATAATTCAGAAATCGCCCTATGATGCTACTCATCCCATAGATGGCTGTTTCTTTGGCTAATGATTTTAATCCGGCCATTGTTTTGTGTTATTATTCCATTTGCGAGAACCTAGCCCTGACGTATAAGCAGATCACTCATCAAACAGCGTCTTTTGACTATTATAGATACTCCGTCCCAAATGCATATAAGCCAGTTCCGTCACTTCACGCCCTCTCGGAGTACGCTTTAAGAAACCTTCTTTGATCAAAAAAGGTTCATAGACTTCCTCTATCGTTCCAGCATCTTCCCCTAAAGCCGTTGCGATAGTAGTCAATCCTACCGGACCGCCCTTGAACTTATCTATAATGGTACATAAAATCTTGTTATCTATCTCATCCAGCCCGTATCGGTCTATATTCAAAGCCTCCAACGCAAAACGGGCAATCTCCACATCTATCTTGCCGGAGCCTTTTACTTGGGCAAAGTCACGTACGCGCCTCAGCAAAGCATTGGCAATACGGGGAGTACCGCGACTGCGCGATGCAATCTCTCCTGCCGCCTTCACATCACAGGGCACATCTAAGATCTGCGCCGAACGACGGATAATACCTACCAGCACCTCGTCATCATAATATTCCAGATGGAGATTGATTCCGAAGCGGGCACGAAGAGGCGCAGTCAGCAAACCGCTGCGTGTTGTCGCCCCCACCAAAGTAAATGGACTTAGTTCCAACTGTATGCTACGTGCCGACGGCCCTTTGTCTATCATAATATCGATACGATAATCCTCCATGGCAGAATACAGATATTCTTCCACCACGGGACTCAAGCGATGTATTTCATCAATGAACAACACATCATTCGGCTCCAGACTAGTCAACACTCCTGCCAAATCTCCGGGTTTATCAAGCACAGGCCCCGAGGTTACTTTAAAACCCACTCCCAGTTCATTAGCTATAATATTACTTAAAGTTGTTTTCCCCAATCCGGGAGGTCCATGTAAAAGTACATGATCCAACGCCTCGGCACGCAACCGGGCTGCTTTAACAAATATGCGCAAATTATCAACCACCTTGTCCTGTCCGTTGAAGTCTTCAAAACTCAACGGACGCAAGGCATTTTCAAAATCACGCTCCTTGTTTGTTAGCTGATTCTTGCGTATATTAAAATTTTCTTCCATTTTTTTGTTTATACTACAAAGGTACAAAAGAAATTATTATAAATAAAAGAAAGACCGAGGAATTCATTTTCAGTCCCTCAATGGTCTTTCACAGAGGGATTATTATTGTATTAATTATTGATCATTATGGGAATTACTTTAGGTAAGAAACAACTAAACAAAGGACGAGTCTCATTATTTCTGAACTACAGTTATAACGGACGACGTCGCAAAGAGTATCTGGGGATTATATTAGATGCCCCAACGAGTGCGTTCAACAGAGCGGAGAACCGGAACAAGATCCTAATAGCCAAACAGATAAAGGCTAAAAAGGAGCTTGAGTTCCTCTCTGTTGAATATCATCTGAACGATGTGCAAAACACGTTTGATGACATACTTCCGGCCAGCAAGAGCAACATTCCGGATTTCTATATGCTGATGGAAAGATTCTTGGACAGCTATCATGGCAAGGACAGAAAAATGGTAAAAGCTTGTATCATGCACTTACGCCTGTTTACAAAGAAAAGAAATTTGCCTGTCAACCTCCTTACAAAGGACTTTTGCGTGAGCTTTCTAGAGTATCTTCGTGACCGCCTCAGAGGCAATACACCCATCGGATATTTCAAGAAATTCAGGATGTGCATAGCTAAATGTGTGGAAAATAAGTTAATGTCTTCTAACCCGACCGATGGAATCCGGCTCATGCAGTTCGATGAAGTTACGAAAGCCATACTTAGCGTAAAAGAGATTCAAAAATTAGCGGTTACTTCCTGTTCAAATAACGAAGTAAAACGCGCCTTTCTATTTTCATGTTATTGCGGGCTTCGTTGGTGCGATATTTACGATTTGCGATACAAAGATATTGACTTTCCATCTCAACGGCTCACCGTCATTCAGCAGAAAGTACAAGCACATTCCAAGAGCGCTATACTGCACTTGAACCTAAATCAGACAGCCCTCAAGTTGTTGCAAAAGAAGAAAGGATTAGCAGATGAACAGGTGTTCGACCTCCCCTCCTACTCCTATACCCTCAGGGTTTTGAATAAATGGGTAAAACAGGCCAATATCCAAAAGCACATCACTTTCCATTGCGCCCGCCACTCATTTATCACCAATATCATGGCAAACGGCGCCAATATCAAGACCGCAGCCAACCTGGCAGGGCACTCCACAACAAGGCACACAGAAAAATATGTTCATATCATAGACGAACTTAAACAAAAGGCCGTAGATAGTTTACCGGACATCATTGTCAATTATTAATTTCTACGTCCCCCAACTGTCCCCCGCTCTATTAGAACGCAGAACTACTATTCTGATAGACAAGCACTTAAAGCTCAAATATAGTATCCGGCACGAATACTACCTACTTATCCAACACGATCAACAAGTATTTTGGTTGCAATTTCAAACAGTTAATAAATGCATATCGGATAGGGTACGCCAAGACGTTATTGGACGGTGGTGACTGCTCTGTGCGCGAACTTTATAGCCTGTGTGGTTTTGCATCTAAAAGTGTTTTTTATGTTGCTTTTAGTAGAATATTAGACATGTCCCCTCTTCAATACTTATCTCGGAGGCGTCATCCGGTAGAAATATAAAGTAAAAAAGTCCTTTTAAACAATAAAACATTTTGAGTTTTTTAAATTTATAAATTTAAAGTTTTTCTATTATGAACAAAAAATTTTTAAGTGCAATCCTGTTCGGAGCCTTAATGGTTACTGCGACGGGAACATTTGTATCTTGTAAAGACTATGATGATGACATCGATCGCATCGACAATACGTTGAACGATTTGAAGTCTCAAATCAAGGATTTACAGACTGCTGTAAGCAATGGTAAATGGATTACCAATGTGGAACAAACTGCAGAAGGTGTAACTGTTACTTTGAGTGATAACAGTACATTCAAATTGACTAACGGTAAAAATGGTGCTCAGGGTGAAGCCGGTGCTGCTGGTGACAAACTGACTATCGACGAGGCTACCGGTGAATGGTTAATCAATAATGAAAAGACAGGTTGGTTTGCTAATAAGAAAGATCAAGCTGTTGTAGTAAATGCACCGAAAGTAGAAAGTGATGGTTTTTGGTATTTCTATGATGCGGAAGCAAAAGAATACAAGAAATCTGATTACAGAGCTAACGGCAACACTTGGGTGGTAGAAGATGACAATCAGTACATCCTGCATATCCCTGCAGCTGACGGTACGGATACCATGATCAAATTGCCGAAATTTGCAGCTATTTCAAGTTTATCTTTAGCTCAGACCACACAAGATTGGACAGCTAACTATATTACTTCTTCTACAATTAAGATTAAAGATCAATCAGGCAAAGTATATGATAAGGAAACTCTTATTTCGACATTGAATGCAGATGGATCTAAAGGTTTGAAAGTAAATGTAATTGTAGAGCCTACAGGAGTAGACGTAACAGGTCGTCCATTCAAATTGGTTGATTCTCAGAATGGAACTGTATTTGCTACAGCTACAGCAGAACCATGTACTGATGTGTTGACTAGAGCTGCTAATGGTTTGTACTCTTTACATTTTACTTTTGCTGATGGTATTGATGGAGATGCAGTTGAAGGTTATGCTACAAGTAGTGCTTCTTCTGGTAAGGCTTTAGCCATCGTTACCGATGGTGCATCTACAGCATTTGATAATAAAGTTGTTTTAACTGAAGCTACCACTAGCACAGTAACATTTAAATCAACTAACTATGTACTTTTGGGACAAGAATATAACTTGTTTGGTAAAAGTTATAGTGAGCAACCTGCAAACTTGAATGCAACAGATTTAGCAAAAAAAGAACAAGATATTATCACTACTCTTACCGGAGTTATTGATACCAAGCTAAGTATTGGCGATGATTATAAGCAAGCATATGGTATCGTAATAAATGGTAACTCTTTCAAGATATCAAGTGAAGAAGCTTATGGTAAAACCTTAACATTCAAGGTTTCTTATACTGATAATGAGGTTGACGGATCAAACCAGAAAGCCAAAACAGCTGATTTAAGTATTACTGTTCAAAATAAAGCAACTGCTCCTGTTGGCATTACTTTGGCAGCTACTCATCAATTATCTGTTAGCACAGCTAATAATTCTGCTGCAATGTATACATACATTCCTTTAGCTAACTTGGCTAGTAGCCTATCTGCTGTAGATAAGATTGCTTGGAATTCTACTGCTACTAGTAGTGTTGTTAGTGGTCTTAGCTTAGAATCTTCTAAGAAATATGGCGATCCTGCTGCTAAGTTAACAATGGGTAATACAGAATTAACTAATCTTTCATTTGTTAAATCAGATAAGAACGCTGCTAGCACTTTAGGTGAAGCTGCATATTTGAAGGTTAAAGTTGTTCCTACATCAGCAAACGTAACAGTTGATACATATAAGGGAGAAACAACATTTAGCTTTGGTACAGGCAAATCTGCTAAAGCTATTGTTGAACTGACATTGACTAATCCTGCAGCAATCACTCGTGTTCCTGTTTATTTCAGTGGAGATGATGCTATAGCTTATGGTGCAGGCAATACCGGTAAAGGTCTTACATTTGATATTAAGGAACTTTATAACGCAGGAAATCAAGCTCTGACCGTTGTAGATAAGACTTATGCAGCTGATAAAAAGAAGAGCAATTGGGTAACAAGTGGTTCTAATATTTCTATTGCTACTAAAGAATTGTACAACACAACTCACACATTGGAAGTATCATACCTTTACTTTACTAATGCAACTAACAATAAGTTCACTGATGTAATCAAGGTTACAGGTAAGAGTCCGATTAAGGAAGGTACAATAGAAAGCAAGATTAAAGAATTGTCATTAGAGGCTGGTGCTGAAGCTATGTTTAGTAATGCATCATTCGATACTAAGGATGTCTTTAAGAAAGCATACAACTTGTTCAACACTAAATCAAAAAATGACAAGGGCGAAGATGTTTATACTGCCAATGCAGATACTAGAATTGCTAGTGTAACTGTTACTGCAACAGGTGATAATGCAAATGCTGTTGAGTGTAAAGAAATAACAGGAAAATTAGGAGATAAAGACCTCGTAATTGGCTGGAAAGTTTCTGCAAAAGAAGGTGCAGCTCTGCAAGCTGGTGGCGTAGTTGAATTGTCTGTTAAGATTGTAGACCAATGGGGTATTGAAACAGTTAAACCTATTACACTGAATATTGTGAAATAAGTTTTGATTGTTAAAACCTTAAGAATCATTTAAAGATTAAGCGCGATTCCTATTATTAGGTGTCGCGCTTTCTCTTGATATATATCCATTATCCTCCCGGGTTGTAATCTGAAAGCGAAACTCTGTTAATAATCATCTTTGTATATAATAACAATAAAGACTATGCCTATATTTTTAGTATGCTTTCACTATTTTTGCCTATGTTTTCAGTCTATTTTCTTCAATTTTTGCCTATGTTTTTAGAATAAAGTACTATCTTTGTTTCTGTAAACCAATAGAATAACAATATGTTCCAGCGAAATATTTATATGAAATTGCAGGACTGGTCAAGCAATCCCAGTCATAAGCCACTAATATTACGGGGAGCAAGGCAAGTGGGGAAGACGACTTTGGTAAACGAATTCAGCAAAGAATTTGAGAACTACATTCATCTTAATTTGGAAAGGGAAGTTGAAGCCAGAATCTTTGAACAATCAGATTCAGTAGAAGAAATACTCCAATTATGCTGTTTTCAGAAAAAAATAACTTTGAAAGAGGGGCGCACTTTACTCTTTATTGATGAAATACAGAATGTGCCTAAAGCTGTATCCCTGCTACGCTATTTTTATGAGGACATGCCTCAGCTCTTTGTCATTGCGGCAGGGTCACGACTGCAATCTCTGTTGAAAGAGCGTATCTCCTTCCCTGTGGGCAGAGTAGAATACTTGCAGCTTGCGCCCTGTTCTTTTTGCGAATTTCTGGGAGCCATTGGCGATACACAATATAAAGAAGCTATTGAGACCGCAACCCTTCCGCCCCTTTTGCATCAAGAGGCCATCAAACGCTTTAATTTGTATACACTGATAGGAGGAATGCCCGAGGTGGTCGCCAATTATGCCGCACACAAGGATTTGATGAAATTACAGCCTATCTATAACACCTTGTTAATGGGATACAATGAGGACGTAGAAAAATATGCCCCTACCCAACTACAAACCCAAATTATCCGGCATATCCTGAAGACGGGGTGGAACAAAGCCGGACAAACGATCAAACTGGGTAACTTTGGCGATTCGAGTTATAATTCCAAAGAGGTGCGCGAAGCATTTGGCATTATGGAGAAAGCCTTCCTTCTGGAACTGGTTTATCCGGTAACTAACGTGCAGGCTCCGGTAACATCAGCCTTTAAGCGTGCACCCAAGTTAATGTGGCTGGATACAGGTCTTGTCAACTTTGCGGCTAATATACAGACCGAACTGATTGGTAATAAAGATATTATTGATGCATGGCTAGGGGCTATCGCCGAGCATATTGTTGCACAAGAGTTGAAAGTAGTGGCCAATGATCATTATATACATCATCTTAATTTCTGGGTAAGAAACAAACAAGGTTCCAATGCTGAAGTTGACTTTATTTGGCAACAAGGAAGCATGCTGATTCCGATTGAAGTCAAATCCGGTCATAATGCACATTTGCGTTCTATCCAGTCCTTCATGGATTTGTCAGCGGGAGACACAGCCATAAGAATTTGGAGCGGTCCTTATTCCGTCGACAAGGTCACTACACCTAATGGAAAAGCCTTTAAGCTGATAAATCTTCCTTTCTATTATGTAAACTGCCTACCCTTGATTCTCAAGTCCGTCACCGGGAAGTGAAATCAGTAATTTCAAGGAAAGTTTTACGATAGGAGTCATACCGATATGGGTATGGCTCCTTTTGCTTCAATATGCGGACAGGACGAAGTTTGACACTAAATTCCCCATCTACAACCTATTGTTCATCGTGTTATTTCAGACTTTAAAGGGAATGAATAATAAAAGGTACGTATTGTAATAAAAAATATTAGGAGCAAAAAGAGTAGTCATAGGCTAACACACGCATATATAATATCTTATTTATCAGTAGTTTACATCAAAATAAAAGAGAGTATATTTGTATATCTCTTACTAGGAGATCTACTATTTTTGTGCAAAAATAAGCAAAGTTTTGAGAACTAGGACACTTTTCATCAAAAAAAATTGGTTTTTCTTTAAAAAAGCGCTTTTCTATTGATTTATTTCATCATTTTCAGGCCTGCTAAACCCATCATAATATCCTCATAATAAGAATATTGCATACGTTAAGTAGATCTCCTAGTAAGAGATCTACAAAATAGTGCCATAAGAGCTATATATAATTAGGGTATATATAGGGCATCTCAAACAAGTAGAAAGTAAAAGGATAATAATATATGGAATACCTATTTCTAAAACGCAAAAAGACAACCTTCACTTCGGAAAGGCAAAAGAATCTGCTGTTCAAGGTTGCCGACCGACAATGGGAGGAAAAATTTGCCTGCCAAGAGGTAAACGGACGGAAGATAGACCGCGACATATATAAGTGTGTCCTCTACCAGCTTGAGATAAGACAGGCTTTTCTGGATGCAGACTTATCCTTAAAGAAATTGAGTGCCATGATTGAAACGAACCAGACTTATTTGTCCAATGTGGTGAACAAGTATTTTGGCTGCAACCTGAAAGAGCTTGTAAATACCTATCGGGTAGAATATGCTAAGGAATTGCTCCGCAGCGGACGATGCCCGATGAATGAAATGCCTCACCGTTGCGGTTTTGCCTCGAAGAGTGCGTTTTATGCTGCTTTTGGAAAAATAGCCGGAATAACCCCGTTGCAGTACTTGGCAAGTGTAAGGAAAGATTTGGAGCCCTTACTGAAACAAAGCAATTAAGTCCTTTTAAACAATAAAACATTTTGAGTTTTTTAAATTTATAAATTTAAAGTTTTTCTATTATGAACAAAAAATTTTTAAGTGCAATCCTGTTCGGAGCCTTAATGGTTACTGCGACGGGAACATTTGTATCTTGTAAAGACTATGATGATGACATCAAGGATTTGCAGGATAAGGTCAGCAAATTGGCAACTAAAGAAGACATGACTTCTCAAATTGCTACTTTGCAGACTGCTTTAACTGCTGCCGCTAAAGATGCTAGCGATGCTATCACTAAAGCTACTGCTGCTGAAACTGCTGCAAAAGCTGCTGGTGACACTGCCGCTGCTGCAAAAGCTGCTGCTGAAAAAGCCGCTGCTGACGCAAAAACAGAAGCAATCAAGGCTGTTCAAGGTGAACTTGACGCGTTGAAGAAAGAAGTGGAAGAGTCTACTGAATCTGCATTGAAAGATATGGCAGACAAAGTTGACGCTGCTACTAAAAAGGTAGAAGACATTGTTGGTAGTATTGCTGATATGGTTACTAGCGTAGAACTGGTATATTCCTACTCAAATCAGACTTACTTAACTCCGATATGGGCTGAATACAACGATGTTGCAAATAACTGGTGGTATACAACTAGCTATATTCCGGGATATGTAGAAGTGAAGGATGCTAATGGATCAGTCATTGGTAAACTATATAACTTGCGTTCTGAGAGTTATAAAGGTCAGACATTAGGCTTAATGACAGCAATTGAAAAGGATAATACCTTTAGCAAAGACGCTACTATTGCTGGTCCTATTACATTTAAGAAGGATACCCAAGTTCAGACAGGCGATAAATTTATAGTTCGCGTTTCTCCAACTAATGCTGTTCTCACACCTGCAATGATTTCTTTAGTGAACAGTAAGGGTGAAAACCTGAATGATCTTCTAGAAGTACAGAAAGTAGAACATTTTGATGGTCTGCTAACTAGAGGAGTGGAAAGTAATGGTTTATGGGAAGTGACTGTCGCATTGAAAGAATATGATAAAGATGCATTTAAGGCAGCAGTCCAAAGCGACAATTCTCCTATTGCTTTTGCTGTTTCTGTTAATAATACATTGTCTACAGCAGCTGAAAGAAATGTTATATCTTCTTATGACCTTTCTGTAGCTCATCTTAATTATTACGGAGCAAATTATTTGAACTTCTTTGTTAATGAAAAGAATATTGACGGTATAAACAACCGTAATAGCAACAATAGTAGAAGTTTGAGCCAACCTTCTGGTATTACTTATAAAGAGCTGGTATGGGATTATAGCTTGGGCAATAAGATTCCGGCTACCGACCCTATTAAGACTGGAGCTGATAAAAATGTTCTGATTAATGGAGATGATCGTGATGCACAGCCTGTTTATCCTGTAGTTCAAGGAGAAGCATTTACTATTGCTTTAACTACTAGTTATTCAAAAGTTGTTGCTCCGAACAATATCCGTGCTATGTATGTAACTCTGGATACTCAGAATGCAGTAGAATCTGCTCCATCTGAATTGAACGCATGGAATAGTTATACATATACTAATTTGGATAAAGTTGTAGAAGGTACTTCTATTGATATTACTATCAATAAAGCAACTGCTATCAATGATATCATCGGTTTCCGTGTATTCGCTGTAAACTACGATGGTACTTTGGTTGATCCTGATGGCAAAGCATTCTATGTATCTGTAGGTGGACAGGTAGAAGACTCTGCTTATAATACTACTTGGACTTGGAAAGCTAATGGTTCTTCAGAAATAACTAAGGAAACTGTTGAAACTGGTGTATTTGATGATAGCTGGATTGCTGATGTTGTATCTGCATCTACATCAATCAAATCTGATACTGTTGCTTATAGTAATAATTCTGACAAGGCAATTAGTTTGGACGCTGTCGAATACTATAAAGCTGATAAGACTACTGCTGTATCAGTTGCTAAGCCTACAAAAGATGTTAAGTATATAACAATCAATCCTGCTAAATTATCTTTGCCTTATTGGTATGATGATAATAAGACCTATAGTGCAACAATCTCATACAAGAATGCTAATGGTAACATCTTGAAGACCATTACTGTAACATTGAAGAAGCAATTGCCTACATTCCCGTCTGCATTCCAGGCTAAAGTTAACCAATTGAACGCTGATGGTACTTTGAATGCATTTATGCAACCTGTAGGTGCAGCACTTGATGGTCAGAAGGAATTAAATCAATCATTCAATGGCTTGGATAATGATAAAAACTTTATCTTTATGTTCAAGAATGCAGTTAAGGATGGTGATGAGCTTGATGATTTAGAAGTTAAATCACGTTTCATAGCTGGTGCTTCAGGTAAAACATCTTCATATGTCTTTACAGTTGCCAATGACTTTATTGATAATAAGACTCCTCATGCTGTAACTGTATCATATAACTTTGGTCACATTTCTTCTGCAGCCGAATTCAAGAACGGTGTTCAGCAAGATTATGTTGTAACAGGCGGTGAGTTTAAGAATATTATTTTCTCTTGTTTGGCTGAAATCAATACTTATGCATGGGCTACTGCTCCATCATTCACTTATGAGCAAGCTGATGCTAAGACATTGTTAGAAAACATCAAATCTACCAATACTAGAGACGGTAAATATACTACTACTTTGGATAAGTTGATCACTGACGCTTGTGATAACATGATCGCTGATCTGTCAGGAGCAACTTACGAACTTTGGAGTCAAGTTGCTAAAGACGGTGCTATCAAGGAAGGATCTAAGAATGAATATTTCGTGCCGTCATACAGTGCTAGCGTAACTGTTGGTACAAAGACTGGTAAGGGTATTGTATTCAAACCGGCTTCTAAAGCACAGAATCCTGAAGCAACTGTATACTCAACACTGGTTATCAAGGCTAAAGATTACTTTAACCATGATGTAACAATTACAATTAAGAATGTTGAGGTTAAGAAAAGATAGAATTTAATCTTTTAACTATATAAGAAGAGGGTGTTCCATCACGGACACCCTCTTTTTTGTTTCAATGGACATCTCATCATATATTTGTGTAAGTATCCGACAAAGTACATTTGCCTATGTTTTTGGTCTATTTTCTTCATATTTTGCCTATGTTTTTAGAATGAATCCTTTTTTATAATCTCAGCTCCCTTCCAAAGCCGATCTATAATTCTCAGCAATTATCTCACGACACCCCTCTGCAATGCTTTGAATAATGTCTCTCCCCTTCTTTTGAGGAATACGGATACTCTCACCTACCACCAGCATATCTTCAATAGTAGGATTCCCATGATTATTGACGGAAGTAGCATGTTCTCCATTATAGCCACTGCACCGAGTCAAGTCGTAAGCAGGAGCTAACGACCATATGCCTTCCCGACAAATAAAACTAAAGTTCTTAGCGTGGTCATCCTTGTTGTCGGTCAATACATTGAACACCATGCGGCGAAACATTTCATCGACCTGTTTCGGATCTTGTGTAAGATACCCGGTTAAATGAAGCAACGTCTTATAGTTCAACCTGGGGCGCAAAATGGATTCATTAAGAAGTGCCCCGGCGGTAGCAATGTGAAGCCTGATACCGTTTTCAATATCAAAGCGCTTGGTTGCAAAATATTTCCCGTTTATCAATTTAAAGTCAGGAATAGTAATGCCACAATCACTTGCAATTTTATTATAACGGTATTCCATGACTCCCATATCTTTGGGATCATACGTGTGTCTGAATTTCACCAACCAAGAACCATCGGAGTCATGAAGCAGGCATTTAGGGCGACATCCTCCTGAATTACCACTGTTAAAATACAACACATCTTCATTTTGGTCGGACTTCTCGGATAATACATCCAATGCCATTTGCTGAAGATCATCCAATTCAGGTAGCGTTTTCTTTTCGCCTACATAAGTTTCAGGAATATAACACAAAGCTCCCATACCAGATGTCCCGACAATGCTTAGTCGTTGCAATGGGGTAAGTTCACTGTCGTTCACCCCTTGTTTCTTCAGCAGACGATTTAATAAATAACGTCCGTAACCATCAGGCAAGCTATCTTCAAAAATGCCGAAGTTTCCCCAGAAAGGTTCCGGTTTGGCTATAAACAAGTCCGGCTTTAGTGGCAGGTTAAGTGGAGAGATGGAAAACCCCTCTGCCAACCAGCCTTTGTCATATTGGAAGGCGCATAACCGATTATCAGGAGTCATACTGAGAGCCCCAACCTTTCGGTCATGATAGGTTACTGTTACTTTATTTACCGATTTCATTACGCCCCTTCTTCCTATTTTTGTTCTTGTTAATCATCTCCAACTCCTCCATTGTGTTGAAGAGTGGTTCTGACAATAATTCTTTAATGGATTTGGCATATCCTAACGCCTTTGCCAGCGCCACATAAGATGCCAGCGAAATGGTATGCTTCTGTTCAAATTTGGCGATTGTAGGGGTGGGAACTCCACTAAGCTCAGTGAGTGCTTCCCGTGAAAGTCCCTTTTCCAACCTGCGTTTTTGCAAATTATTAGCTAGAATCGCCAATAATTCATCGGGCGTATCAATATCAAAGTTATAGAGCAATGGCATACTATTGTATCTTATAAATTGAAATCTGCTATAAATCAAATATTATTGTATCTGATACAAAGATAAGATTTTCTTTTCTAAACAGAAATAGAGACGAGAATATTTCCATCTTTTTCCCTCTAAGATTTTTCTATTTAGATAGAGGCTAACGCAAATATCACATTCCTTTATTTCTGATATGTGACGCAAAATCCGAAAATCTTAGACAAGTAGCCATTTCCATAATGGCAGAATTTCTATGGTGCAGTCTTCTTCATTGACCACGCTGTCCTCCTCCCATGTTATGATCTGCAAATTCTCTAATTTGTATATTTGTGCCATCTTTCGGAGGGCCCTGACTTCTCGTTCTCTCGTATCACTTTGCGTCAAGGATAAAGATACTTGAATCGCCGTATTGACTGTAGGAACGTAAAAGTCAACTTCTACATTTTTATTATAATAGAAAACTTCCTCGCCATATCTTTTCTTTAATTCTATGGCAACCAAATTTTCTAATAATTTGCTTTGCGGCTCAATGATGAATGTATTCAGCAATCCGTTATCAAAGAAATACCTTTTCTTTATGCTTTCTTTCTCGCTGAGTTTATCGGTATAGTTTGGGATTCCAAAAAGGAGATAAGCATCATTAATGTATTGAAGATAGTCCACAAGCGTATTGTGAGACAGTGAACAGCCTGCAGATTTCACTACTCCCAAAATGCGCGTCAGGGCCAGTGGTTGCATCACGCTTTCTGCTAACTTTTTTACAACCATGCGCACGGCGCTTTCATTTCGGATGTCATTGCGCGCTATGACATCGCCTAACAGAATCTTCTGGAACAGAGAGTTTAACCAAGAACGCTTATCTTTAAGATGGAAGGTTTCGGCAAATCCTCCATAATAGAAATAGGTTTCAAACATTTTCACCAATTCAGTCTTTACCTGTAAATTGTATTCCCAATTGCGGGGCAGTTCAAAATGATGGTATTCCAAATATTCGGTAAAAGAGAATGGATAGACTTCTTTAGCAATAAATCGCCCACCTAAAGTGGTGTATATCTCTCGGCTAAGCATTTGGGCATTACTTCCTGTAATAAAGACATGGTATTTAGCGTCTGCTAACCGACGGGCAAATTTCTCCCACCCGATAATATTCTGTATTTCATCCAAATAGATTTTGGGTTTAGCCGGATACAGTTCATGATAGGCTTCTATGATGAGTCCCAGTTCTTCTGCTTTTAAATCGGCTATACGCTCGTCCTCAAAATTGATATAAAGGATATCTTCTATCTGTGCTTTTCCCGATGACAGCAACTCCTGGATATGTTGAAACATCAGATATGATTTACCTGCGCGGCGCAGTCCCACGAAAACATAGTTGCATGTTTCTTCCAACTCCAGTTTCCTTGGCATGAGTTCCATAGAAGGAATCTCATTCTGCTTTTCAATAATTAAGCTTTTAATGACTCTCTTTTCCATAATCTTTCTGTTTACAATAACAAAAATACGAAAAAAGTTTCAGTATATTGAAAGATAATAGGGAATATTGATTCGGTTTATTGAAAAAAACTATTTGCCGGGCACTTGCATTTTTGAATCTATGATTTCTATTGAGATGACCTCAGAAGGCTATATCTTTAATTTTCGCGGTCATTATTTTCGCCGTGGCGAAATTTAGTACAAATATAAGGCAGAGGGATATAAACAAAGATTGGGTGTTTTTTTGTTTGAAAAAGATATGGGTACTTAGTTTAGTGGATGTGTGCCTTCGGAGTTTTCTTTTGTGATGATATTAAGTAGGTATAGGTTTATGCAATATTGGAGAGGCAAAGGTGCAACGAAACTAAGGACGAAACAACGGGAATTTATCGGATGCTTACAATAAAACCCATCAACAGGTTTATAAAAAAGTGAGGAAAGAAACGCCTCATTGAATTTGCGTTCTCTCCTCACTTAAAGAAATTTAATCTATAATGAAAAAGAGGTATGCTTATTAGGCATACACTCTTTACCTTTTAGATTATCGTTTCTTAACAGTCATAGCAACCTTAATTGTTATATCATGACCATACATATCCTTGCACTTGATAGTCAATGTAGAAGGAACTGCAGCAGTCGGATTAGTTTCAGAAGACAATGCAGTAGCTTTGAAACCTGTAATATGGTTATCTGCTATAACTACGTCAAAGTATTCTTCTTCACCATTTGCGTCACTAGTCAAGGTTGCATCTTTAATAATCAGACTTGATTCATAAGGTTCGCTCAACAGTTTGCTATATCTGCTATCTTTAGTACTTGTACCAAAAATGAAGCTATCAGCAGCAAAATCAAGACGATCTGTACCATAAGTCAATTCTGTAGATGGCATTGGAGTAGTATAGTTACCGTCAACCTTATCTGTGTAAGGAGCGCCCAGTTGTTCACGAGTAGCCCAAGCCCAAGTATAAGTATTGTTGTAGATACAGTTATAGACTGTTTGGAAGTCAGTAGCAGCTCTAGTTACATCATCATAACCACCATCAGAGTTCTTCACTGAAGAAATCTTACCATAGTTGTAAACAACTGTAGTAGCGTGTTGAATTGAGTTATTAATGTAGTCTTTAACAACTTCCAAAGTTTCACTACCGGCAACGACTGTGGCAACATCTTTATTGTTCTCCTTCTGAGATGCAGCAAATGTAATATTGTAGTTAGCAGCAGCACCTGTACCGAAGTTGAATACTTCAGACATCTTCATAGAACCCTTAGTTGCAGTTTCAGCAACCCAAGCAATTGTGCCATCGTCCTTCATAGGAATCATGTAGCAATTATAGATACCTTCAGCAACCTGTGCAGTCTTAACAGAGAATCCAGCAGGAATAGTAGTAGGCAATACTTTAGTCATAGAAACCTTCATAGTAGCCAATACATGTCCTGAAGCATTCTTGATAGTCAATGTACCATTGTAAGTCTTATTATCTTCATATAACTTCCAATCATCAAGAGTAGGCATAGTATAAACCTTAGTAACCTTGCTGAAGTCAGTGAATGCGGTCAGATTAGCAGTGGTGTACAGAACTTCGTCTTTGTTATTAACAAAGATAGCATTAAATGCTTTATCTGAACCATTAACTTTGTCTGTTGTCCAAGTTGCAGCAGTAGGAGCATTCAGTTTTGTCAAAGATACGGCAACCTTGTCTGACTGAGTTTCAATAACAGCCTTGTCAGCCGGATTAAGAGCAGTAATAGTAGTAGCGGTAGCATTCCAATCTGTAGCGGCATTACCTAATTTTACATAGAATGCTTTACCATCAGGATCAACCAAAGTACCATCAAAGTTTACAGCATATACGCGGAAACCGATAACATCATTAATAGCAGTAGTACTATTAATAATAATTTCTGTAGAAGTACCTTCTACCACGGTATTCAAGCCAGAATATGTATAGCTATTCCATGCGTTCAATTCTGACGGTGCAGATTCTACAGCATTGTCTTTATCCAAAACAACATACATACCGCGAATATTTGTCGGAGCAGTTACTTTATCATCAGCTGTAGACAAAGCAATCTTGATAGCTTCTCCTTGTACAGCAGGATATAAATCTTTGTCTTGACGATCATCTGGTTCATCTAGCTTAACATTTGTATTCGCTTTATCCAAAGGAATAATAGTAGTAGCTGCATCAGCCTTCCATCCCAACTCCTTATATGTTACAGCCGTACCATCTTCTGCCTTAGTATAACGGTTGTGAATCTTACTAATATTTGTTTTGTCAACAAAATAGTTCAAAGTTTTTTCACCTACATATTTAGTCCAATCCAAAGTTAAATCATAAGAAGAAATAACTTCTCTGGTTTCAGCTGTAGATAAAGTATTGTTTACTTGCACAGCAAAGAGGATAGATTCTGTTGCGTCGCCAACTTTGGTTTCTGTAACAGCAGCAAAAGCTTTTTCATCATAGTTCTTCAAAGCTACTGTAACTTCCCATAGACCATTATTTCCTGCAGCACGGCTGCTTAGTAAACCATCATATTTCTCTACTTTTTGAACAGATAAAAACTCTTTTAAATCCTGTCCTTTGCTATTAGTCAAAGAAATCATATCAGGAGTAAGAACTGCGTTTGTCGGAGATACACGTACTACAAACTTATCACCAGTTTGTACTTGTTTGTCTTTGGTAAATGTTATAGCATTTGCAATATCTTTACTAAATACATTTTCTTTTTCGATAGCAGTTGAAAAAGTCAATTCACCACCAGTAGGGTTAGCAGAATACGAAGCGACCAATTCCACACTAGTAACCATATCTGCAATTTTGCCTACGATATCTTCCACTTTTTTAGTGGCTTCAGCAACTTCTTTACGCATGTCGGCTAAAGCAGACTCTGTAGCTTCTGTCACTTCTTTTTTCAAAGCTTCCAATTCAGCTTGTACAGCCTTGATTGATTCAGCTTTTGCTTCTGCAACTGCTTTGTCTGCAGCAGCTTTTGCTTCTGCAGCTGCATCGCTTGCTGCTTTTGCTGCAGTTTCGGCAGCAGCAGCTTTAGTAATAGCATCGCTAGCATCTTTAGCAGCAGCAGTCAAGGCAGTCTGCAAAGTAGCAATCTGAGAAGTCATGTATTCTTTAGTTGCTAATTTGTCGACCTTCTCCTGCAAATCCTTGATGTCATCATCATAGTCTTTACAAGATACAAATGTTCCCGTCGCAGTAACCATTAAGGCTCCGAACAGGATTGCACTTAAAAATTTTTTGTTCATAATAGAAAAACTTTAAATTTATAAATTTAAAAAACTCAAAATGTTTTATTGTTTAAAAGGACTTTTTTACTTTATATTTCTACCGGATGACGCCTCCGAGATAAGTATTGAAGAGGGGACATGTCTAATATTCTACTAAAAGCAACATAAAAAACACTTTTAGATGCAAAACCACACAGGCTATAAAGTTCGCGCACAGAGCAGTCACCACCGTCCAATAACGTCTTGGCGTACCCTATCCGATATGCATTTATTAACTGTTTGAAATTGCAACCAAAATACTTGTTGATCGTGTTGGATAAGTAGGTAGTATTCGTGCCGGAAACGAAACAATATATAATCGATTGATTATCAGTAGACTATTCTAAATGTAAGAATGTTAGGTATTTAATTGCTGTTTGGAAGTATTCTAGATTGGGAAAGTGCGTTTTCCACAGAAGAACGGCAGGAATAGATATTGACAATAAGATAAGACTATTACCATGTTCCGTTTAGAAAACTCATTGGAATTGAAAGCATAAATGGCTATTCCTTTCACCCGTTTCTTCAATGAAACAAGCTGAAAAGAATAGCCGAATGCCTAAATTATCTATTTTGCGATGGATGCCTATGATAGGCAGGTTATAAAGTCCATCCCTTGGAAGTTAAGGGGGAAACCATTATTTTTGAATTGGAATTTCTGTTCCATTTTTTTAGGGAAGCTTTGTTTCCATCGTTCCCTTTACCATATATTCAATGTATTATATAACAATGCAAATATAGCATTTATGTCTTCTCAAATAGTGATTATATACTTTTATAGCCCTATGGATACGGTCTCCATGGAGCTATAGTATCTGTATCTGCACTATTCTGTGTATGTTATAGATATTCCTAATTTATCATTTTTCATATCTCGTTCACTATAATAGAGTTTATTGTTTTTCAGATAATAATATTGGAGATAACCGGCAAATTCGATATTGACATACTCACCGTTCGTTTCTGTGCGGTGCACGCTCCAGCTACCTTCATAATTCAATGAGTCATTGAACTGAACAATGTAAGTAGAATCCGGTTTCAATTCGAATTTTGCTCCTGTTTCTGTGTAGAATGTTCCATCGAAAGAACGAGTACCTTTGTTATTGCCTCCGCATGAGAAGAATATGCAGAAACACATCGCTACAGCAAGGATATAAATACAAGTTTTCATTGATTTGTTTCTTTTGAGGTTATACGAAACTTATTGGGAAAAAGATGCCATTTATAAATGGATGGATTTGAGAGATAAAATAGTATGAAAAAGGGTGCCCCTTTAAAGGACACCCTTTTTGAAAATTTATCTATCGAATATTAATTCTTAGATTAGTTACCCGGAGTACCAGAGTTAGGTTTCACAATTACAGTGAATACCTTAACGCGAGTCTTCCACTTGTAGCCGAATTCAACAGGAATATAAAGTTTGTATTCCTTGTTAACCGGAGTACCGCTATAGTTGTAGTAAGTCAGAACTTCTCTCAATTTACCATTGATAGTCTTCCATTCATACTTAATCTGAACATTAGCAGGCAATGTACCGTTTGTTTCGTTTGCATCCGGCTCAAGGCTACCGTTAGTCAATTTCAGGTTAGTCTTGATCTTAGTTACATCCAAGATACCTGTATTATTTGGATCCAAAGGCCATTTTGCCGGATCAACTTCATAGAATTCATACAATTGCTTCGGCAAGCCGGTTGTATTGGCTACCACCTGGTTATTGTCATTCCATGAGTAGTAAGTAAAGGCATCTGTTACGTCAATTGAGCTACCGTCAATCTTAGCGTCAACGAAGTTTTCAGTTGTACCTTCCTTGATGTTCAACGGATCGATAATGAATGCTTCGTACTGCTTAACAGTGGCTACATTCAATGTGTTGTCACAAAGGTCAGCAACCAAGTTGATAGGAACTAATTCACCAACCAAAGCTCTTGCAGCATCTGTAGGTTCAGCACCTGAACGAGGAGCATGTGTAGGAACAGCTTCTTCCAACTTAATGTTGTAAGTGATTTCAGAAGGATCTAACTTGTTAGGAACGTTATTAACGATAGTTGCAGCCAATTCATTCTTGATCCACAATTCAGTACCGTTTGCTCTAACGTCTGCTTTCACCTTAGAACCGTCTTTCCAAGTATAAGTGTAATTAGCGATTCTATTTTTGTCGAATACGAAGCTTACGCCATCATCTTCATAAGTAATTCCGGCTGTGCCTAAAGAAGTACCGCCTGTACGAGGATAGAAAGCAGAATAATAGAACTTCTTACCAGTCTTGTTCTTGTCTGTGTAGTATATAGCACCACCGGCACCGGTAGTAGGCTTAATACCTCTATCATCCAAGAAACCATTCAACAGGTCAGTGTAGATGTTACATGTCGGGTTGTTAACTGTATTGTTAGCCCATGCAGGGTTAGATTCCTGAGTATTGAAAACGATCGGGTTGATGTTGAATACTTCATAAACCTTATCACCTTTCCAGTACGGACCCATATAGCCCCAAAGGTTCAGAACCGGCATGTAGATTGTACGTTTCATAACAATCTTAACATCAGCGTTGATACCAGTAGGATCTTTATAGTAAACAGTCTTAGTGAATGTCTTTTCTTGACCCGGCCAGATTGTACCGATTTGAAGATCAGTCAATGTCCAAACAATGTTGTAAGAGTCTACACCGGCTTCGCTGTTCTTCTTTTCTACAGCTGTACCTGTACCTTCATTTGGAGCAGGATCAACAAACTGAGTATAGATAGAGTGGAACTCGTTCTTAGTCATACCACCTGTCTTAACCTTGTCGTAAATCCAAACGTTCATTTCTTCAGTACCAATTACATTGTCGATACCGCAAGAGTACAATGTAGGATCGAAGTTAGCTTCAAGTGTCTTGCCTTCCATAGTCCATTTCACCTTCAGGTAACGCTGTGCGATCAATGCATTGCCATTCTTTGTATCGATCAATTCAACACATACGATAGGTTCACGTCCTACTGCTGTTGCAGATCCACCATTGATAGAATAAACCTTAGAACTCATGATACCGTTAGCCGGAGTATCAATAGTTGCAAACTGCTGTTGGTCTGTCTTGTTATCATTTCCTTCTGCACCACCTTTAGGATAGTAAGCAGATTTAGCCAAACGGAAACGGAATTCCAAACCATAGTCTTTATAGTTTGCAAGTTTTTCGTGGTTATCATGGTTGTTGTTGATGTCGCTAACACAAACTGTTACCAGTTTCTTCAAGTCAAGCGGCTGGTCGTATGCTTGGTATACATCAACCAAATTGCTGCTGTTTGACTTGTACATACAGATAGAGTCATGGTAGTGTACATAGAATGAGCTACCATCTGCACCAATCTGAGTTTCGTCAGCGAATACATCATTCATCGGTCTGTTGAAATCAGTTTTGCTGTTAGCCAAATACGGATATTTGATGCTTTCTTCGATACGTGCGTATTCTGAGTTAACATATACACCGTCAATCTTACCTGCTGCCTTATCAGCAGTTTCTGCTTCTGTCCAGTTTTCTTCTGTGATAGGAGCTTTCAAAGAAGCCATGTAGAATGTTTCTTTGTTACCAACCTTAGTAGTTGTGATCCGCTTGCCCAAGAATGCAGAGTTCTTCTTGAATGTTACAGTCAAAACACCCTTGTTGTCGATAGCATGTCCAACTACTTCAATCGGGCTATTGTTAGTGATTGCAGCAGAACGGATAACGTTTTCTGACTGGATACAGTCAAATGAAGGCAAGTTGATATCCTGAGTACGTACGCCCAAATTTGGACTAACGTGGAAAAGAGCTTCATTCTTTTCTGTAGAAATATAGCGAACAGATCCTGCGTTAACATGGTCTAATACAGGATGAGTAGCATGCTGGCTGGGATCCGGAGTGTGATCCGGCATTGCCTGATATTTCTGCGGAGTATATTGCAGGGTAGTGAATGTAATTGCAGCAATACCATTGATATGCTGTGTAGGAATCACAGAAAGGCTGGTCAGACGATGTCCGATCAGTTTCACGATTTCTGCACTCAATGCATCTACTTTACTGTTCAATCCCTTCAGGTCATCTTCAGTCATGAAGTCACCTTTCAATTCCTCTTTCAAGGCTTCAATTTTCTGATTTACAGCATCCAAAGAAGCCAGTTTGCTTATTTGAGCTTCAATCTCTTTCTTCAAATTAGCAAGATCTGCTTGGGTAACATCACCAGTACCAGAACCTCCTGAATTTCCTGAGTTTGCCAAAGCTTCTTCAGCTTTTGCCAAAGCTTCTTCAGCAGTAGTCTTAGCAGCTTCTGCAGTGTTTTTAGCAGCACCTACAGAACTTTCCATAGCAGCTAGCTTTTGGGTCAGTTCCTCAAGTGAAGCTTTCTTGTCGATAGCGCCCCATAAATCATCGATATCATCATCGTAATCTTTACAAGACACAAACGTTCCTGTCGAAGCAACCATTAAGGCCCCAAACAGGACTGCGCTTAAAAATTTTTTGTTCATAATAGAAAAACTTTAAATTTATAAATTTAAAAAACTCAAAATGTTATTTTTGTAAAAGGACTTAACTTTTTTGTCTTTGCGTTGTTATGCATATAGAGGTACTGTAAGGGTGAATTTCCTACAATTCTGTGGAACGCAGCATAAAATACGCTTTGAGAAGCGAAGCCGCAAGCCCTGAAAAGAGGTCCCTCAAAGCACTTATCGCCTAGTAACAAGGACTTTGCGTATTCCACCCTGTACTTGTTTAGAAGTTGTTTCAGGTTGCATTCGAAGTACTTGTTTATAGTATTAGACAAGTATGTTGTATTCGTGCCGACTATTGAACTAAACTTGTCTAAAGAGAGCTTTGAATCCAAATATACTTTTCTGATTTCCAGGTTATACAATATGCTTTTATAGATTTCTCTATCCACTTTACGTCCGGGTACTCCTTTCTCGGAAAGCAGTGTATTCCACTGCCGTTCTGCGTCTTTAAACAGCTTATCTTTCTGCGTTGTAGTAGAAAGCTCATTGCTTTGCATTTGAAATAGAGCATCCATATTTTTTAGTCAGTTTCTATAATAGCCATAATTTCATCGGACAAAAGTACCCATTTTACTCTATTCTGCAAGACTTTCCACTAAAAATCTTTATAAAATACAGGAATATTTTAAGAAATAGGAATATCTATATACTCTTCCCCTTAGAAACCGCTATAAAACGCCCAGAAAGCCCATTATTAGCCAAGAACATTTTCCCTATACACCTTATTATATATAAAAGAATCCATTTTTTTGGTTCACGTTTAAGTATTATTTAACCCAATGAAATCAACCTGTCATATCTGTTAACACGCATCCGGGAATTGGTGAAAAACAAAGAGATTTTACACTATCTATATAAAATAAAGGGGTTGGAACACACATCTTGCCTGCAAGTCAACCACCTTTGAACAAAAGTCATTATCTTTGCGTTTATGAAAACATATACAAGTAACCACATTGTGTTTTTTTCGCCCACGCATACGTCCGCGAAAATAGCCCGTGCCATAGGAGAAGGCATAGGCATGGGAAAAAGAATAGAAGTAGACCTCACCACCGATGAGGGAAACAGCGTGATAGAAATAAAGGATTCTATCACCGTGATTGCTGCTCCTGTATATGCAGGGAGAGTAGCCCCTATTGCGCTGCAACGTTTGCGCAGGCTGAAAGGTGCTAATGCCCCGGTGATCCTAATTACCGTATATGGCAACCGGGATTATGAAGATGCCTTGGTGGAACTGAGAGATGAAGCCGTAAAACTGGGATTCACCCCTCTGGCTGCCGGAGCTTTCATAGGCGAGCACAGCTATAGCCGCCCCGCCATGCCCATAGCCGAAGGACGCCCGGATGCGACCGACCTGCAACTGGCCGAGAAACTGGGAAAAGACAGTGTGGCAAAACTGGAAAAGGCGGAAAAGCCGGAAGTATTCTTTATAAAAGGCAATGTGCCTTATCGCGAGGTAGGTCCGTCTACCCCGGCAGCTCCCGTGTGCACAGAAGGATGTTTTGCCTGCGGCGAGTGCATAGAATTGTGCCCCACGCATGCCATAACGCTAAGTGATGAGGGTACGATTGAGACTGAAGTGGCAAAATGCATCAAATGTTGTGCTTGCGTGAAGGAATGCCCCAACGAAGCGCGTGTATTTGATACCCCTTATACGGCAATGCTGCACAAAAACTTTTCAGCACGCCGCGAACCCGAATTATTTCTATAATGAACGACAGAGAAAAAAGAGTTCTGGTAGGCATGAGTGGCGGAATAGACAGTTCTGCCACCTGCATCATGCTACAGGAGCAAGGCTATGAAGTAGTAGGAGTAACCATGCGCACCTGGGATGTGCCCTCCCGGTTTTCCACACCCGGACAACAGGAGCCGGACGATGTGCTGGAAGCAAGGACTCTGGCAGAACGGCTGGGCATAGAACACCATGTGGCGGATGTGCGCCAAGAATTCAAGCAGGTCATCGTGAAGCATTTCATAGATGAATATATGCGTGGACGCACACCCAACCCTTGCGTAATGTGCAACCCTTTGTTCAAAGAGCGCATTCTATGCGAGTGGGCAGACCGGACGGGCTGTGCCTACATTTCCACCGGGCACTATTGCCGGTTGGAGGAGCGAAACGGAAAACTCTACATCGTAGCCGGAGATGATGACACGAAAGACCAATCTTATTTCTTGTGGAAACTACCACAGGAGATACTCCGCCGTTTTATCTTTCCCCTGGGAACTTATACCAAGCAGGAAGTGCGCGAATACCTCCGCCAAAAAGGATTTGAAGCAAAGGCGCGTGGCGGCGAGAGCATGGAAATCTGCTTTATAGAAGGAGATTACCGTGATTTTCTGCGCTCACAATGCCCGGATATAGACGCACAGGTGGGTCCCGGCTGGTTTGTGGACAGTAAAGGAGTAAAGATAGGTCAGCACAAAGGCTTTCCTTATTATACGATAGGCCAGCGCAAAGGGCTGGAGATAGCATTGGGACATCCGGCATACGTATTGCGGATCAATGCCGAAAAGAACACCGTGATGCTGGGCGATGCGGAAGAACTGAAAGCCGAGTATATGGTGGTGGAAGATTATAATATAATGGATATGCAAGAGTTGATGCAATGCAAAGACCTGGCTGTGCGTATCCGTTACCGCAGCAAACCCATTCCATGCCGCGCCATCGTATTGGATGAGAAACAATTACTGGTACGCTTCCTGTCCGAGGCTTCCGCCATTGCACCCGGACAATCGGCTGTATTCTATGAAGGAAGACGGGTGCTGGGGGGAGCGTTTATTGCCTCGCAACGGGGAATCCGGAAAATAGCTGCTGATAACCAGGATAAATTTTAGATTATGAAACCATACATCGGGATTATTATTGCCATGTGCTTCTTACTGAGTAGTTGCCATCAGCCTGCAAGCGATTCCCGCCTCTATGACAGAGGCATATCGCAAGAGTTAGCCGAACTGCGTAAACAGGAGATCAAGAATTTGAAGTATGACTTGCATTTCGCAATTCCGGAAGAAAAATCAATCCCGATACATGGAGAGATCATAATCACCTTCCATCTGGATGCACCTCAAGAGGTGATTCTTGATTTCAGGGAAGAACCCGAAAAGGTAGAATCAGTATCCGCCAACGGACAGACCGCCGGGTATGAGTTCCGAAATGAACACATCATCGTTCCCCAAAGTTATATAAAGAAAGGTGAGAACAAGGTTGCTATCCGGTTCGTTGCCGGAAACCAATCCCTGAACCGGAACGATGAGTTCCTATATACGCTTTTAGTTCCCGACCGTGCCCGGACTCTGTTTCCCTGCTTTGAACAACCCAATCTGAAAGCCACATTTACATTGAAACTGGATGTTCCATCGGAATGGAAAGCGGTTTCCAACACCTATATTTATAAGGAAGAAGTGAAAAAGGGCATCAAAACGGTTACTTTTGCCCCCACCGAACCATTGAGCACCTATCTGTTCTCATTCGTCACCGGAAAACTGGAGCACCGGGAATACATGGAAGGAGACCGGAAAATATCAGCTTACTACCGGGAAACCGACCCTAAAAAGGTAGCCCAACTGGATACGATCTTCAAGCAAGTAACCGCCTCCCTGCATTGGCTGGAAGAATATACCCGGATTCCCTACCCGTTTGCCAAATACGATTTCATTATTCTGCCCGGATTTCAATACGGGGGAATGGAGCACACCGGAGCTACCTTATATAATGATAACCAAATGTTCCTAAACGAACACCCCACCCCGGACGAGGAACTGCGCCGCACGCAACTGATAGCCCACGAGACTTCCCATATGTGGTTCGGCGACCTGGTAACCATGAATTGGTTTGATGATGTATGGACCAAAGAGGTATTTGCCAACTACTTTGCCGCTTGCATCACGGAGCCTTTATTCCCGCAAATCAATCATCAGTTGAATTGGATGAAAACCTATACTGCCGCAGCCTTATCGGAAGACCGTACACCGGGAACTACCTCCATCCGCCAGCCATTGGATAATCTGCAAAATGCAGGATTGATATACGGACAGATTATCTATAACAAAGCGCCTGTGATGATGACAAAACTGGTAGAGTTGATGGGAAAAGAGAAATTCAGGGAAGGCATACAAGAGTACTTGAAAACTTACGCTTACAACAATGCCACTTGGGATGACCTGATACAAATACTGGATAGCAAGACGGAACAAGACTTGGCGCATTTCAGCGATGTATGGGTGAACCGGAAAGGAATGCCTCATATTCGTTTTGAAATATCCGAAGGTCAGTTGGCTGTGCGCCAGCAAGATCCTTACCACAGGGGATTAGTCTGGCCTCAGCAATTTAAGGTAACCATTTGCGGAGAAAGGGATACTACTTTGGAAGTCAACCTGACGGATAGTTTGTGCCTTGTTCCGCTGCCCTTTACTCCAACACATATCCTGCCCAATACGGATGGACGGGGATATGGTTTGCTGATACCGGATGATAACAGCCTTAATTGGCTATTAGAACATTGGCAGGAGGTAGAAGATGAAACAGCCCGCCAAGCACTTTTGATGTTGCTGTATGAGAATTATCAGGCAAAGCATTTCCCCGGTAATGTTTGGATGAATGCATTGCTAAACGGCATACGCAAAGAGAAGAATCCGCTGATTGCTTCTACTCTGGCAGGTTATTTGTCCACTCCGTTACACGAAATATCCCCGGCGGAACGGGAGGAAGTAGAGAAAGAACTTTATGAGCTGAGCAATATGCATCCGTTGCCTTCTTGCCGCACCCAGTTGCTGCGGTTTTTGATAACCGAGGCTTATAGTCCCGATATGACGCAACAACTCTATAAGATATGGGAAAAGCAAAGTTCAAAACAATTGAGTGAAAGGGATTATACCACATTGGCTTATGAACTGGCATTACGGTTACCGGAACAAAACGAAAAGATTCTAGCTATGCAACGGGAGCGTATCCAGAATCCGGACCGGTTGCGCCAATTTGGTTTTATATCCCGTGCAATGACTTCCGATACATTAAAATTGGATAGTTTGTTCCGGTCTTTGCTGCAAGCCGGGAATAGAAGGATTGAGCCTTGGGCGGCAACAACATTGAGTTATTTGAATCATCCCACACGGGAGGAGTATTCAGTGAAGTATATCCGTCCTGCGCTGGAAGCACTGACAGAGGTGCAACGTACCGGAGATATTTTCTTCCCTAGAAACTGGGTGGGGGCTTTATTAAGGAATCATAGCAGCGAGGCGGCTTATCGGGAAGTACAGGCATTTTTGGAAGCATATCCCGATTATTCACCCTTGCTTAAAAACAAGATTTTGCAAGCGGCTTATCCTTTATATAGGGAGTATGAACAAGAACCATAGTTGAATTGAGATTCTTTTACTCTTGAGGGATTTCCATGACTCCTTGATAGACGGCATTGCGCAAAGTACCCTTTTCATCATCGCTATCATAGTCCCAGTACATAGCTCCCAGCATTCCCTGCTGATGCAGGAACTGGCATTTAAATGCGATGGATTGGGCATTTTCGTAATTCACCACCACACGCCCTTCTGAGTTTATCATATAAGGTACCCGGGCTACGCTGTCCCAGCAACTCTGCAAGGAATCTAATGTAACGATATGACGATAATCCAGATATTCGGGAGCTTCGTGAGTGCCATGACCATAGAAAGGAATCCCCAATACCAAGCGTTCCACCGGGAAACCCGTAGCAACATGGGCGGCAACCGCTTCTTCGCAAGACCATTCTTCCGTCATATCCGAGCGATACAGAGCGGCATGATGAAAAGGCGCTTCTTCCATATCATACGTCATGATATTAATGAAATCCACATAAGGTTCGATAGCTTTCAGATGATAGTATTTGGCTCCGGCTTGTGTGGCGATTGTCAGTAGTTTATCCTTCCCGATAGCATGGCGCACATCGCGCATCAACAGGGTAAAGTTATCCGTGTCTTCGGGAGAGAAAGATATGCCTGCCGCTCCTACGCCCGGATATTCCCAGTCAATATCAATGCCATCCAGTCCAAAACGGTCTATTACCTGCTTGCAGTCTGCCGCAAAAGCCAGACGGGTGCTGTCCGTATGTGCCATTTCACTAAACAGGCTACTCCCCCATCCCCCCACAGAAAGCAGGACCTTCAACGTGGGTTTCTTCTCGCGCAAACCTGTTATCATCTGCAAACGGGGTTCATTGTCTATGCGTATCCCTTTAAAATCATCGGTGACATGGCCGAAAGCGTAATTGATATGAGTAACACAGACAGGATCGGGCATACTTGTTCCCCAAGAGGTAACATATGCCAAAACCACATATTTGGATTCATTCTCCACTGTTTCATTCTGCGAAGACTGCTTCTTGTTTTGGCACGAAACTACTGCCAGCAACAATAGTAAAAGGCTTACTATTAATTTTAAAGTTCTCATATCATGGGGAGCTTACTACATTATTATTTATAGCCGACAGCAAATTCTTTCGAGATGGAATTGCTCAGGCTCATGCAAACATTTGCACTGAAGTCCTTGCCGCAACGGATTACATTGTCCCAATCTTCTTCGGACAGGTCGTCCAGATCATCACGGCGAATGCGGTGTTTCAGCAGTCCAAAGACTACTCCGGCATTAAAATTATCTCCGGCTCCTACCGTGCTGATGGTTTGCAAAGGTTCTACTTCATAGTCCTTTTTCAGACCTTTTGCATAAAGACGGATATTCTCTCCGCCATGCGTACAGATAAAGCGCGGGCAATAGAATTCAAGTTTACTCTTATAAATCTTATCCGCATCCGTCAAAGCAAACATATTCTCAAAGTCTTCAACGGAGCCACGGATGATGTCGGCATATTCAAAGTTTTCCAGGATACTGGGAAGCAGCTTGATGGCTTCGTCTTTATGGGTGCTACGGAAATTTACATCGTAATAGATGATAGCACCCTGCTGCCGGGCATGATCCAGCAAATCCTTGATTTTATCGCGCAACTGGGGAGTTACGGCGTAATAAGAACCGATCATTACAATATCGTCCCGGCTGATTTCAGGCATTGTTACATCCAGCCTCAGGCGGGGATAATCCTTATAGAAAAGATACTCCGCATCATTGCGCTCATTCAGGAAAGCCAGAGATACAGGTGATTTTCCTTCGGGGAATACATTGACATGGTCTGTGCTGACTCCATTCTCCTTCATAAAGTTCAGAATGATGTCACCCACTTTGTCATTTCCTGTTTCGCTGATGAAGCTCACATTCACTCCTAAACGTCCCAAGGAAATGATTCCGTTGAAAACGGAGCCACCCGGTACTGCTGCCGTGGGCTGGCCACCTTTAAAAAGGATGTCCAGAATGGTTTCACCTATACCTATTACTTTTCTCATAAAACATTATTTGCTTAATTCGCGTGAACGCTCGCCCAGGTATCCTCCATGGTGGCGTTTACTATATTCTTCAATGGTAAATCCGGTCCTCTTCATGGTTTCCACTACCAGAATATCACCTATCACTGTCATGATAGTAGTAGAAGTAGTGGGAGTCATGCCCAAAGCACAAACCTCATCGGGATGCCCTGTACAAAGGCAAATATCAGATTCCTGCGCCAACGGGCTATCGGGATTCCCTGTAATAACAATATATTTCAGCTCCGGGTTCAAATGATGCGCCAGTTGTGTGAGTTCCACTATCTCACGGGTCTTCCCTGAGTTGGAGATAAGCAACAGCAAATCATTCTCCTGCAAGATACCCAAATCACCATGCTGTGCTTCACTGGGATGCAGGAATACCGCCGGAATGCCCGTAGAACAGAAAGTAGTAGCAATATTCATCGCTATCTGTCCGGCTTTTCCCATGCCGGTAGTCACCAGCTTTCCTTTTTTGCGGTGTATCTGCTCAACAATCAATTCCACCGCTTTCTCATAAGCATCGGTTACGGGAATATTTAAAACGGCTTGCGCCTCTCTCTGCAACAATTCGTGTATAGATGTCATCATAATAGGTTATATGAATATTATTTTAGTAGTTCGGTTAGTTCTCCCAAGTCATTTGCCACGGCAAAATAGTTATTCAGCGGATGGTGGGCAAAATGTTGCGTCTCCAATGCCGACAGAAAGTCGATGATGCCATTCCAAAAGCCATTGATATTATAAAAGATGACTTTCTTGCGGTGATAATCCAATGTAGCGGCAGCCATCACATGAAAGACTTCGTCCAATGTGCCTACCCCTCCCGGCAATGCCACTACCACATCACACTCATTCAGCATAATGTCCTTGCGGTCGCTCAGATTGTCCGTGCGGAAAGTCACATCGAGCAAATCGCTCGTTCTTCCCTTTTCTTCCAACTTGGTAGGGATCACTCCTATCACTGTCGCACCGTTATCCTTAGCTGCTTGTGCGATACATTCCATCAGTCCGATATTGGCACCGCCATATACCAATGTTTTCTTGTTTTGTCCCATCCAGGCCCCCAGTTCACGCGCTTTTTCGAAGAAAGCCGGATCGATATTCCCGGATGCGGAACAGAAAATAGCAATTTTATCCATCTTCTTGTTTTCTGTTAGTGGATACAAATATCTGTATTTTTTGAGGAATGGCAATAACTTTTGTTGTATTTTTGCCAACCAAAACCTATTTGAAACAAAAAACAATGTCCTATCATACTTTTACCTTACCCAACGGGCTGCGCATAATCCATGCCCCCAACCTGTCTAACGTGGCTTATTGCGGTTTTGCCGTAGATGCGGGAACCCGTGATGAGAACGAACAAGAACAGGGAATGGCCCATTTTGTGGAGCATCTCATATTTAAAGGAACCGAGAAAAGGCACGCCTGGCATATACTGAACCGCATGGAGAATGTGGGAGGTGACCTGAATGCCTATACCAATAAAGAAGAAACGGTAATCTATTGCGCCTTTCTGGTGGAACACTTTGCCCGCGCCACAGAATTACTGGCGGATATTGTATTTCACAGCACTTTCCCCCAACAGGAAATTGACAAGGAAGTAGAAGTTATCATTGACGAGATACAGAGTTATGAGGACAGTCCTTCCGAACTGATTTTCGATGACTTTGAAGAATTGCTTTTTCCCAAGCATCCGCTGGGGCGCAATATTCTGGGAAAGCCCGATTTATTGCGTGGCTTTAAAAGCGAAGACGCACTGAATTTTACCTCCCGCTTCTATAAACCTGCCAATATGGTATTCTTCATCCAGGGAAATATTGATTTCAAGAAAGTGATACGCATCGTGGAAAAAGCCACGGCAGATATTCCTTTCCGTCCTATCGACCGTGAACGGACAGAGCCTTTTGTCTACATACCGCAAACACTGACATTGAATAAAGATACCCATCAGTCCCATGTAATGATAGGAAGCAGAGGTTACAATGCATATAGCGAGAAACGAACCGGACTCTATCTGCTGAACAATCTGTTGGGTGGTCCGGGCATGAACAGCCGGCTGAATGTATCCCTGCGTGAACGCCGTGGACTGGTATATAACGTAGAAGCCAATTTGACTTCTTATACAGATACGGGCGTATTCTGCATCTATTTCGGCACAGATCCGCAGGATGTAGACCGATGTATCTCGCTGGTACATAAAGAACTGAAGAAGCTGCGCGATAACAAATTAAGTTCTTCACAATTGACCGCCGCCAAGAAACAGATTATCGGTCAAATAGGAGTTGCCGGTGACAACTTCGAGAATAATGCATTGGATATGGGAAAGACATTCCTGCACTATGACAGGTTTGAAGAACACCAGGAAGTATTCAAGCGCATAGAAGCGCTGACCGCAGAGCATTTACTGGAAATAGCCAACGAAATGTTTGACGAAAGCTATCTTTCCACATTGATATACCAATAAAAAACGAATTTTGTCCAAGAATTGGAGCTTTTACATCTTTTCCATATGGAAATCTAATCGTATATTTGCAGAAATACCTTAAACCAATATCATTTGTTTATGAAAAAACTTCATTTATGTATTCTCGGAAGCCTGCTTACCGCCTCTATACAGGCACAAACTACGGACTATACAAAAGGGCTTAGCATTTGGTTCGATACCCCTAACAATCTGGATGGACGAGCCGCCTGGTATTCTACACCTCCGCAACATTACCAAGGAAGCCCTTCAGCTCCTGCAGGCAATCAATGGGAAGCCAGTTCGCTACCCATAGGAAACAGCAGCATAGGCGGTAATGTTATGGGATCCGTAGCAGCAGAACGCATCACCCTGAACGAAAAGACTTTGTGGCGTGGTGGCCCGAATACTCCCAAAGGAGCAGATTATTATTGGAATGTCAATAAGGAATCCGCCCATCTGTTACCCGAAATACGTCAGGCTTTCACCGATGGAGACCAGAAAAAGGCCGAATTGCTAACTCGCAAAAACTTTAACGGACTGGCAGATTATGAGCCAAGCCGCGAAAATCCATTCCGGTTCGGCTCTTTCACTACCCTAGGAGAAGTATATATTGAAACCGGACTCAGCGAAATAGGCATGACTGACTATAAACGCGCCTTATCCCTGGATTCTGCAATGGCTGTAGTCAGTTTCCGTAAAGACGGCGTAAACTATGAACGCAAATATTTTGCTTCTTACCCGGATAGCGTAATGGTACTGCGTTTCACTGCCGATAAACCCGGTATGCAGAATCTTGTTTTCAGCTATGGAGGCAATCCCGAAGCTACAGGAGAAATAAAAGCGGATAGTCCCAACAGTCTGCTTTATACCGGAAAACTGAAAAGTAACCAAATGAAATTCGCCCTCCGCATCCGTGCTATAAATAAAGGTGGAAGCCTGAAAGCGGAAGACGGGAAAATTACAGTAAAAGGAGCAGATGAAGCCATCTTCCTGCTGACGGCCGACACTGATTACAAACTGAACTTCAATCCGGACTTTAAAGACCCGATGACTTATGTAGGTTCTGATCCGGAGCAGACCACACAGCTCATGATGGAACAGGCGGCTTCCCATAATTATAATGAACTCTGTGAACGCCATAAAGCGGATTATACTTCCCTGTTCGGACGTGTACAACTGGCTTTGAACCCTCATGCACCGATGACGCTGCAATATCCGGCGGTTACCGATTTGCCCACTTACCAGCGATTGGCACGCTATCGCAAAGGAAATCCCGATTATCAGCTGGAAACAATTTACTATCAATACGGGCGGTATTTGCTTATTGCCAGTTCACGTCCCGGCAATCTTCCTGCCAATCTGCAAGGGATGTGGGCGAATGGCGTGGACGGCCCTTGGCACATAGACTATCATAACAATATTAATATTCAGATGAACTACTGGCCTGCCTGCTCCACTAATCTGGGCGAATGCGTATGGCCTCTGATAGACTTTATCCGCACATTGGTAAAGCCCGGCGAGAAAACAGCCCAGGCTTATTTCGGGGCACGTGGCTGGACAGCTTCCATCTCCGGAAATATCTTCGGATTCACGTCTCCGCTGACCGATGAAGACATGTCGTGGAACTTCAATCCCATGGCAGGTCCCTGGCTGGCAACTCATATCTGGGAATATTATGATTACACCCGTGATAAGAAGTTCCTGAAAGAAATAGGATATGACTTAATTAAAAGTAGTGCAAACTTTGCCGTAGACTATTTGTGGCACAGGCCGGACGGAAGCTATACAGCAGCTCCTTCCACTTCTCCGGAACATGGACCGGTAGATCAGGGAGCTACTTTTGTTCATGCTGTAGTGCGCGAAATATTACTAGATGCCATTGATGCCAGCAAAGTACTGGGTGTGGATGCTAAAGAACGCAAGCAATGGCAACAGGTGTTGGAGCATCTCGTTCCTTACCGGATAGGGCGTTATGGGCAGTTAATGGAATGGTCGGTAGATATAGACGATCCCAAAGACGAGCATCGCCATGTGAACCACTTATTCGGATTGCATCCGGGACATACTCTTTCTCCGATTACTACTCCTGAACTTACTCAGGCTGCCAAGGTAGTACTGGAACATCGCGGAGACGGCGCTACGGGTTGGAGTATGGGTTGGAAGCTGAATCAATGGGCACGTTTGCAGGATGGTAATCATGCCTACAAGCTATTTGGTAACCTGCTAAAGAATGGTACACTGGATAATTTATGGGATACACATCCACCTTTCCAGATTGATGGTAATTTTGGTGGAACGGCCGGTATCACCGAGATGCTGTTACAAAGCCACATGGGATTTATTCAGTTACTTCCCGCTTTGCCGGATGCCTGGAAGGAAGGTTCCGTGAAAGGGCTTTGTGCGAAGGGAAACTTTGAGGTTGATATTACCTGGCAGAATGGGCAATTAAAAGAGGCTACTATTTTATCCAAAGCGGGAGAACCTTGTAATGTGAGATATGGTGATAAGACTCTTGCTTTCAAGACGGGAAAAGGGAAGAGTTATAAAGTAGTGGTTGAAGATGGGAAGTTGAAGATAATGTAAAACAAGAAGTAGCTTCATGAAAAATGAAGATTAGCTGTCATTTTGCTGTAGGGGCGGGGTTTGCCCGCCCGATAACAGTTTTCTTTATGTATTCGGGCAGGCAAACCCTGCCCCTACAGCTAATAATAATTGATAGTTACCTCTGACTACTATCTATTCCTCCATACTCATCGCAATCCCCTTCTCCAGCCCACGAAGTTCAGACAAGCCACGCATACGCCCCAGACAGGAATATCCCGGATTCGTCTTCTTATTCAAATCATCTATCATTTGATGACCATGATCCGGACGCATAGGAATAGAAACACCACGACGTTGCTGCACTTTCAACAGATTCTTCACCACATGGTACATATCTACATCACCTTCCAAGTGGTTTGCTTCGTAAAAGTTTCCTTCAGCATCACGCTGCGTACTACGTAAGTGCACAAAGTTGATACGATCTCCCCAACGCTCCATAATTCCCGGCAAATCATTCTGAGCCGACACGCCAAAGGAACCACAGCACAAGCACAGTCCGTTAGAAGGATTGGGCACTGCCTCTACTAAAGCCTTAAAATCCGCCTCCGTACTCATGATACGCGGCAACCCCAGAATCGCCATAGGAGGATCATCCGGATGGATAACCAACTTCACTCCTACTTCATCGGCTACCGGACAGATTTCTTTCAGGAAGAAAATCAGATTGCTGCGCAGTTTATCCGCATCAATATCTTTATAACGATCCAGCTCCCTTTGGAATTGCTCTAATGTAAAGCTCTCTTCCGAACCGGGCAAACCTGCAATCATATTACGTGTCAAGCGATGAATTTCTTCTTCATCCATCTGAGCCAAACGTGCTTTTGCTTTCGCTACTTCTTCTGCCGAGTAATCTTTCTCAGCTCCCGGACGTTTCAAGATAAACAAATCGAAAGCCATGAAAGCGGCGCGTTCAAAGCGCAAGGCTTTAGAACCATCGGGTAACGTATAAGCCAAGTCTGTACGAGTCCAGTCCAACACAGGCATAAAGTTGTAGGTTACAATATAAATGCCGCATGCTGCCAGGTTACGCAAGCTCTGCTTATAGTTTTCAATATATTTCAGATAGTCACCTGTTTGTGTCTTGATATGTTCGTGCACGGGCACGGACTCAACGACACTCCAAGTTAATCCTGCTTCTTCAATCAATTTTTTACGCTTCATTATTTCCTCTACAGTCCATACTTCACCGTTGGGAATATGATGCAAGGCATTCACAATACCGGTTGCCCCGGCTTGTTTAATGTCACATAATGATACGGGATCATTGGGTCCGTACCAACGCCATGTTTGTTCGCAAAGAATCATACTTTTCAAATTAAAAATTGAGAATTGAGAATTAAAAAATAAATGCCGGTTACATAGCGAATGCGTTGAACCCACCATCTACAACTGCTACCGTACCTGTTACAAAGGCACTTGCATCACTGATCAGGTATTGAATGGTTCCACACAATTCTTCTGCCTTGCCAAAGCGTTTGAACGGAGTCTGACGAATCACGTCATTACCACGCTGTGTATAGCTTCCGTCTTCATTAGTCAATAAAGTACGGTTCTGTTCGGTCAGGAAGAAGCCCGGAGCGATAGCATTGACACGGATACCTTCGCCAAACTTGGTTGCCACCTCATTAGCCATAAATGCTGTAAAGTTTGAGATGCCCGCCTTTGCTGCCGCATAACCGCATACACGGGTCATGGGACGGAAAGCTGCCATAGACGAGAAGTTCACAATAGCGCCTTTCTTCTGCTCCACCATCGGTTTCATAAATACCTGTGTAGGCAATACGGTTCCGGTAAGGTTCAGATTAAGCACCTTTTGGAATTCGTCTACTTTCAGATCAAAAAAGTTTCCTGTAGGAGCGATAGTAGCACCCGGCATATTACCGCCTGCCGCATTCAGCAATGCATCCACACGGCCATATTTAGCCAGAATATCTTTCAGATTCTGTTCCAAAACAGCCTCATCCAGCACATTGGTAACAAGGAACATAGCCTCACCGCCTTTTGCCTTAATTTCATTCACTATCGCATTTCCCACTTCGGCTTTACGGCCTAAGATCACAACTTTGGCGCCTTCTTCTGCCAAATGAGCAGCGATTGCCTTGCCCAAAACTCCTGTTCCGCCGGTGATAACAACCACCTGGTCTTTTACACTAAATAAATTACTCATGATATTATACTTTATAGTTTATACCTTTAACACTATCTCGTAACACAATGAGACTCTCCGGTCCCATATTAAACAAAAGGTCGGCAATGCTCAGGTTGGGCAGAAAGCCATACTTGGCATCAAATACCTGATAGTAAGGTTTAGGGCTAAAAGTGGCATCCGCTTCGCGCCAGTCACGCTTGGGATGAATGATCTCGCGGAAATCAGCCTCATCGGGGGCAAACTCCATGCGATATTCTGTTGTTCCCTCCATATGGGGATGAATATCTATCAAACTGCATACCAGCGAACAGATTTCCTGATTAAAATCCCATAAGAATAAATATTTCTTCTCATAAAACACCCGGAAATCATCTGCATAATATTCAAAGAACGGACTATTCCGGTAACCTGCCACCAAAGCATTCCAATGTATATGCCGCCAGTTTCCATGATCGGAAATGCGGACATCTTTCATCAGGCATTTAGGTGTTTCACTCTTTTCCGTGGGGATAGTCAATGCCAACGGGCCATCGGCTGCCGCAATGACACAACGGTTGCGATAAGTCTGTTTCACATAGTTATCATACTGTTCCACATAGATCTTATCGTAAGCAAACAGCTTTGTATAATATTCCACCGGCGCCAGATAGGCCGAACTTAAATATATCGTATTTTCCATTATTGCACTTCTTGAAAAAAGCGTCCTTTCCTGGAGGAGAACCAGATGCGCCAGGCTTTGCCTATCAAATGGTCATCGGGCACCAGACCGAACAAACGCGAATCACACAAGTTCACAGGGGTATTGGAAGCCATCCAATAATAATTCTTGCCGAATGTATAGGCCTCCACCTGTTTCCCTCCCACATAAAGAGTATCTCCTTTTACAGAGGCCTGTTTTCCTTCATGGCGGAGAATGGTATTGCATAATAAGGTCACATTCCAAGGATACACCTTTACTGCTTTTCCTTTTGCCGGAATCACAAACGGATGACTCTTGCTTATATCTTTGCGGTACAAGGGAGCCAAATCCACCTTTCCGGACAATTTCTGTTTCAATAAATAATATTCGTAGTGGCTGAAACTGCGGATGTATTTGCCATCTGCATAGCCCACCAACTGATTGCCTGCAATGTTTACCTGCTTCATTGCATCTAGCATCGTTTCCTCTGCTGCATTAGGATAAACATATAGTGATTTGCTATCGGGGCTCAATACCTGTTCATCGGTAACCCACAAGTCATCATTCAGCATCAATGTATCGCCGGGTACGCCCACAAGACGACTTATAAATAATTCACGATTACTGACGGCTGTATGCGGAGAACGGGGATTGGGGTTATTGAACAACACAATATCCCCTTTTTCAGCAGGCTTCTCCAACCAACGCCATGTAGAAAAAGGCACACGAAAGCCATAACTCCATTTATTCACCAGCACCCTCTCACCTTGATAGAGGCTGTTCTCCATACCGGTAGAAGGAATGGTGCAGGAGGTGAAAGCAAAGGTCTTGATCAGTAATACTAAGATTACTGCTGTCAGCATTGCTTTTATCCATACAGGAATACGGGGTATGCGCATGCTTCTTTAATTGAAAATTGAGAATTAAAAATTAAAAAATAAAGCCATACTACTGTCTCCACTATCATTTTTCAATTCTCAATTTTTAATTCTCAATTTATTTAATGTTATCTACAAACGTAAACAGTCGGTTCCAGCGTATCTTTCCGTCCAGCCAACCACGGTCGGGATCCAGAGACAGCCAGATAAAGATTGGTTTTCCTACTACATGGTCTTCCGGCACAAAGCCCCAAAAGCGAGAGTCTGCCGAGTTATGGCGATTATCGCCCATCATCCAATAGTAATCCATCTTGAAAGTATATTCATCGGTTTCCTTTCCATTGATGTATATCTTTCCTTCCCTTACAGAGAGTTCATTCCCTTCATAGGCATGGATAGGACGCTCATAAATGGGAAGATTCTCTAAAGTAAGTTTCACCGTTTCACCCTTCTTCGGAATCCATACCGGGCCATAGTTATCTGTAGTCCAGTTCTTATACATATTCACCGGATACAATCCTCCGGCATCATCGGCAGGAGTATTCTCTATGCTGACTACAATATCCTTACGCGCCAACAGGCCCGCTTTCGCTTTCTCCGTCAAAGGCATATTATAGGTAGAAGCATCTGTATAATAATACAGCATATCTTCGTTGCTGATACCCAGTTCATGTGCCAAATCTTCCGGAATAGGACGGGTAGTCTTTACCAAGTAGCGATATTGCACATTATCGGGTTCCTTATTGGGTTTTCCATCCAGATAGATAATGCGGTCTTTTATCTCTAAAGTCTGACCGGGCATCCCTACGCAACGCTTTACATAATTTTCGCGACGGTCTACCGGACGATAGATTACTTCACCGTAATCCCTAGGATTCTCATTGATATACTGACGGCCCAACTGATAATAATAATCATATACCACCCGCTGTTGTTCAGCCGTCATAGTAGACAGATCCATCGGCTTTGCCAACTCTTTGCCCACCATATAACTTTGGCGATAAATATCATCGGCAGGAATACCGGTAGCCACCGTGTCACCGGCAGGAAAGTTGAATACAACAATATCATTCAGCTGCACTTCTCCCAAGCCTTTTACACGCTTATAGTCCCATTGCGGATGCTCAATATAAGACTTACAATTAAAGATAGGCAATGTATGCTGTGCCAACGGCATATGCAACGGAGTCTGGGGGACACGCGGACCATAACTCAGTTTGCTGACAAACAGGTAATCTCCCGTCAGCAATGACTTCTCCAAAGAAGACGAGGGGATCACATAATTCTGAAAGAAATAGAGATTGACAAAGTAGACTGCCACCAAAGCAAATACAATGGCATCCACCCATCCCATAATAGTCAGCACATTACGGTTCTTTGATTTTCTCCACCAGGTCCAAGGAATTTTCTTTGTGATATAAGCATCGAATATAAAGGGTACTACCACCAGCCCCAACCAGCTTTTCAACCAGATAAGGAATGCCAGATAGAGTATCAAAACGATGGCAAACTTAATCCACTGTGTACGTGTTGCTTTTATCATATCTTAAAACTGAAATAAATCATTCATTCCTAACAATCCTTCATGCTTGGCTGTATATTCGGCAGCCAATACAGCGCCGAGGGCAAACCCTTTGCGGTTTTTCGCATCATGTGTAATTGAGATACTGTCTGCTTCCGAATCATAACGGATGGTATGGATACCGAATACTTCCCCTTCACGGATAGAGTTAACCGGAAATTCATTATCTGCACATTCCGTAGAGCCTGAAACGGTTCCGTCCGGAGCTACCAACGTACCTTTCACCCATTTGTTCTTGCGGTTCATATTTTCCAAAATCCCTTCTGCCAAGGTAATGGCAGTTCCACTAGGCGCATCCAGTTTATGGACGTGGTGCGTTTCTGTCATAGTTACATCATAAGCGGGGAAACTGTTCATAATCTTAGCCAGATACTTGTTTACAGCAAAGAATATAGCGACTCCCAAGCTGAAATTAGAAGACCAGAACAAAGTTTTTCCACCCTTCGTGCACATTTCTTTCACTTCATCGCCATGCTTGTCCATCCACCCTGTACTGCCCGATACCAATTTTACACCGGCAGCAAAAGTTCTCATATAGTTATCATAAGCCACCATCGGATTCGTAAATTCAATGGCAACATCAGCAGACTTAAATGCTTCCGAATTGAAATCGTCCTGATTATCAACATCTATAATACTCACAATCTCGTGTCCACGGGCTATAGCAATCTTTTCAATTTCCTTGCCCATCTTTCCGTATCCTATCAACGCTATTTTCATAATTACGAATTATATTTTAGCCACAAAGATAGCGTTTTTCGTTGTAAACCATTACATTTGCCGAACATTTACACCTCATTAACATGGAACAACTATTACACTACGTGTGGAAACATAAAATCTTTCCTCTGAAAGAACTAAAAACAACAACCGGCCAACAAGTGGAGGTTATAGATACGGGACTGGCGAATACCAACGCCGGTCCCGATTTTTTTAATGCAAAGATCAAGCTGGACGGCATACTTTGGGTGGGGAATATAGAGATACATCAAAAGTCTTCGGACTGGTTCACACACGGGCACCATACGGATGCGTGCTATGACTCCGTGGTTCTGCATATCGCAACAGAAATAGATACTGAGGTTCACCGCACCAATGGAGAAGCCATTCCCCAAATGCAGCTTTCCTGCCCCGAATCGGTTCGTATCAACTATAAGGAGTTATCAGAAACAGACAGCTACCCACCCTGTTACCGGATTATTCCTTCCCTTCCCTCTTTTACCTTACATTCTTGGATGTCTACTCTGCAGATAGAACGCTTTGAACAAAAAACTGCCTTATTGGATGAGCGATTAAAGCGTTGCCAAGATAATTGGGAAGACGCTTTCTTCATCACATTGGCTCGTAATTTTGGTTTCGGGCTTAATGGAGATGCTTTTGAAGCGTGGGCAAACCGCATCCCATTGCGGGCTGTGGATAAGCACCGGAATGATTTGTTTCAGATAGAGGCTATCTTCTTCGGGCAGGCAGGGATTTTGGAAGATGCTGACGGGGATGATTATTACCTCCGGTTGAAAAAAGAATATACCTACCTGCAACATAAGTTTGAACTGAGTCCGATGGATGCTTCACAATGGAGATTCCTGCGGTTGCGGCCTAATAACTTTCCGCATATACGGATTGCCCAGTTGGCTTGTCTTTACCATCGTGCATACGGATTGCTTTCGCGCATCATGGAGACGGAAACACTGCAAGAAGTTAGAGATATTCTGAAAGGTGGAACTTCTGAATATTGGTTGACTCATTATACCTTTGGAGGGAGTTCGCCTTCCCGACCCAAGACATTAAGCAGTTCTTCTCTGGATTTGCTGATTATCAATACGGTGGTAACTTTCTTGTATGCTTATGGGGTGCATAAGGGGAATAATATGCTCTGTGCACGTGCCGGTAGCTTTTTGGAAGAATTGAAAGCGGAGAATAACTACATTACAAGAATGTGGGAACAATGCGGCATGAAAGCGGCTAATGCCGGAGATAGCCAGGCGTTGATACAATTAAAGAAAGAGTATTGTGATAAAAAGAAATGCTTGTATTGCCGCATAGGGTATGAATATTTGAAAAGGAAATAAGAAGAAAATAATATTCAAAAACATTTTAATATTTACAGCATGTTTTCACCCACTGTAGGGGCGGGGTTTGCCCGCCCGAATGCATACGCAGATACACCATTCGGAATGTTTTCGGGCGGGCAAACCCCGCCCCTACGGTAGATTAAGAAACTTCTGCATATTATTTTGCCAAACTCTTTATAATGCTTGAAGCTATCTTTGAAGAACTTTTCCGACTATCCTTGCTCAATTTATCTTTGCTCTCCAAATTCATGCTGGTAAAATAATTGTTTCCACGGGCAACTTCCTTCTGATCCTTGTCATACAAAGAATAACTTGTGATATGGAACAAAGTGCGCAATGGCTTCTCCTGCCACTTTAAATAATGCTGATTCAAGAATAAGATGTAATCCGTATCCGTTTTTTCCAGTAAGCGTTCATAGCTACTGTCATCAATCTGGCTCAGATCAACATACTTTTCTTCTTCCTCTTCACCCTGTAGTTTTATTTCACTCACCCAATCACCAATCTCCGAGACTTTCTCGAATGGAATGAACTGATACCTCTTATCTTTATTAGATGTAATGATATTCTTTGCTATAATCTGATTGTAAGTATAATCAATACTATCCGTAGGTATTCCTGTTTCCTCGGTAATCATGCTGTTGGGGAAATAGTTAGAATTTACATTGTTAGGAAGTCCTATCACAAGAACCTTTACCAAATTGGCATCCGCCTTATTTGCCGAAACATTATCGTCTCCTAGAGCAAAAGCCGGACTCACGGCCAAGACACCGGCCAGAAACATTGCTGAGATTTTCAGTAGAAAAGTAGTTTTCATTTTTACCTTTTATTTAGTTACGGTGCAAAAATAGAGCTATCGTATCACAGATCGGTTAAAGGGCTGTTACATTATCGTTAATCTCACCACAGATTACGCAGATTTACACAGATTATTTATACTTTCATTCCAATCTATACCAATCCGTGATATCTGTGGTGGATCCTAACATTCCCCTATCAAAGACTTTATTTCTTATTGACCAGTTGCAGTGCCTCAACAGGATGGTCTGTTGTTACAAAATCCACTTTCAGGTCAATCATTTTTCGTATGTGATCCGGTTCGTTCACAGTCCACACATTTACCTTCATTCCTTGTTGGTGAGCTTCCTCTATCCATTCCGGTTTATTGGCCATTACCATGATAAAATAATCAATGCCGTTAATTCCTTTCTCTTTCAATTCTTTAGGAGCTACGTCACTCTTTAAATATGCAATTTCCGATTCCGGTGTCAACTTTACCAACTGCTCGCAGATATTCATGCTGAATGAAATATATTCCACCTGTTTCTCCATCTGCATTTCTTTTACTTTACGAACAATGATGCTTGTTGCCTCATCTTCTTCAGCCTTTGTCCTGTGAGGCTTTATCTCCAGTATCAGTTGCACTTGAGGCAATTCCTTGCCAGCTTTCAGATAGTCATCCAGTGTAGGAAGTGTTTCACCGTTCTTCAGCTTGAGGTCTTTCAGTTGAGAATAAGGAGTATCGCCTATCAGCAAACCTTCTATGGAATCATCATGGTTCACTACCAACTCTTTATCTTTTGTCATCTGCACATCAAACTCAGATCCATACACCCCAGCTTCCGCCGCTTTCTTTAGTGAGGCGATAGAGTTCTGGGCAGAGCCCTCACAATCCCAATATCCACGGTGAGCGATTACTTTGGTCTGGGCAACCCCGGCCAAAGTAAAAGTACACATTGCACAAATCATTACGATTCTATTCAGTTTCATTTTTTCCTGTATTAATTTTATTCCTAATTATTAAAATCCATATCTCAAACCTATCTGCACCTGGAAAGGAGTGCCATTCAAGCTAGACACGCCAGTATTGGCATTCACATTGTAAGTGTACTGCTTGGAAGTTTGATCAAAACCTTTAATGCTGTAAATTCTCTGTGTTCCCAAATTATGACCGGATCCCCAGTCTTTGCTCAGCATATTGGCAACATTGAAAATATCAACTGAAACTTCCAGATTCTGTTTCTTGAAAGTCTTAAACTTCTTGGCCAGACGCAAGTCTAAAGTTCCATAGAAACCATTGACACCTCCATTGCGTTCGGCTACTTTACCAAAACTCTTGCGGATATAATCTTTCAAGCTCTGTTCCGCATCCGGATTATTCAATATAGAGTTGATGCCATCCCGAAGATATTCGGGAGTAGCACTGTTGTTGGGATCATAAACATAAGCCAGGTCGTTAGTATCTACAAAGTCACCATTCACATTTCCATTCACGATCAATGAATACCGTGTACCGCCAATACCAGAGAAACGCGCTCCTACAGTAACACCCCAAAAGGTAGGAGCTGAGCCGTAAACCACCAGTTTATGACGGAACTGATTGTTGGAGTAAGTCATTTTGCTCAAATCACGGGGATCATCAACCACCATCTGAGATAACGTGGCAGAGTTGGCCACATTACCATTATAAGAAGTATTATCTTTCGTGTCGTTCCAAGTATAGCTGAAAGAAAGTTCGCCATCTTTGTAATAACGCCATGTTCCGTCTACCGTAAAAGCGAACTGGTTCACCTTGCCTTCGCTGACCAATTCCAGCACACGACCAACTTTGGTGCTTTTACGACCCTCCATCCAGTCCAATTTTCCTTTTTCATCAATAGCCGAAGCAGGCACATAGATGCCACGGTTTCCTTCTGCCGAGAGGCGGAAATAAGGATCATCCACCATATTGCGGTCCACATACATATAGTTATTACGTCCCAAAGTCATGTATCCGCTGACGCTCATTTTCAAGCGGTCACTAAAGAAATGGGTATATGAAATGTTTGCCTTGTAGACCACAGGCACTTTAGCATCCTTACTATTCATATTGATGGTAGGAACAGCCTTAGCCGCATATTTGGGATCATTCAGCAAGTCGATACCCGGAACGGTAGAAGGGTCTTTACGGTAGCTCACAAAATCAGGAACAGGAACGATGTTCGGTTCGTACTTAGTGTTTTTAATATCTAGTGACATTACTTTCGTTCCATCGAACACCATATTGTTAATCATGGCATAATTATTAATATCCGATGCAAAAATACCACCACCTACACGAAGGATATCCGTATGCTTGTCATTAAAGTCCCAAGTAATCTGCACACGAGGCTGAATTTGGAAAGTTGACATACCATTGTCTGTCCGTAATCCCAGTTCATCATATACCAGCTGGCTGAAATTACCTTTATTGAAATAAGTAGCATTATCCAAGCGCAAACCTGCCATCAGTTCAAATCCGTTAAACAGCTTAGTCTGTAACTGGGCATAGACACCGGCATTCAGAATATTCTGGCGTACACGCTGATTATCGGGATTAGGATCCAGATAAACCTCACGCACATAGCGGTAAGGTTTCAACGCCTCGAAATTATCCAAGCCGCTAAAGAAGAAACGTCCGTTGGCCTCACTGCCGTAACGGGAATTCAGATTAGTGTACATCAAATCGAAACCATATGTGTAGTTCACCTTATTCGTATTATAATAATAGTTGTCCACCAGCTGAAGCACATGATTGTAGAAGTTCTCAGGACAATAGCGCTGACCACCCAACTGAATGGTAGTAGTAGCCGTTTTTCCATCTATCTGGGAGGTTACATCCTCTACGATGGCACGCGGAATGTTGACTGAGGGCAATTCACTGCCCGGCATCGACTCCTCCAAGGTATAAAGATGCTGCAACTTCAGTTCATTGGTGCTGCGTGGTCCCAATACGGAACGAAGTGCAAGCGTTGCACTGTTATTCAATGAATGTACATCACCATATACTTCATAAATATTGATGCTGCTGTTGTCACCCAATCCCATACCATTATTATCGTTCACCAAGTTGTCCGTGAATGATAACAAGTTGGTAGCATTAATCTGCCAGTCCAAACGGGCAAACACCGCATCGGTATTCTGCTTTTTATCAAAAGAGCCAAACTGGGGATTGTTTGACACGCCATATTTACCACGTGCTATTTCCAGGAACCGATCACGGGTATCAGCCGTCAAGCTCAAACGCTTTTCATCGGCCGCTGTCTGAATATCAGCAATGTATAGCGGACGAGAGTCTGCCTGATGGTCCCATGAAATGAAGAAATGGGCACGGTCTTTCACCAATGCGCCTCCCAGTGAAGCACCATACTGATAAGTAGAGAAGTCATTAGTCCTCTTGTTTCCACGAATATCATATTTGCTGGACAACCAGTCGGAACGCAGATAAGCGAATGCACTCCCCGTCAACTGGTTAGTACCCGACTTTGTAACCGTGCTGATCGTACCACCTCCGGCACGTCCGTTGGTTACGTCATACTCATTGGTCACCACCTTAAATTCACGGATTGCCTCCATAGATATAGCGTAAGGCACACCGTTGCGGCTCGTTGTGCTACCACCCGAGGTAGGGCCTTTGGCACTCATCCCGTCAATGGTATAATTGGTAGACGAAGCCAACTGTCCGGACAGACTGGAACCTGTACTCAATGGCGACAAATCAATTAGAGATGTAAAGTTACGCCCGTTCACAGGAAGTTTGTTCAAGTCATTGGCCGTCACAGAAGTAGCGGCACCCGTCGTAGCAATTGAGTTTTTCAAGGAATTGGCTACCACCTGCACCGCCTCCATTACCACGCTTTCTTCTTTTAATTGAAAATCCAGACGAAGTACATCACCCTGATTCAGTGTGTAACCGGTCTTTTTCTGGTCACCATAACCTATGTAACTCACCGTAATGGAGTAAGGAGAGCCCAAAGGAAGCTGTTTAACAATGTACTCTCCGGTTTCATTCGTAATAGAACCGGCACTAAAACCGGTTGATTCATTCTTTACCAGCACTGTGGCACCTATTACTCTCTCCCCGATTTCATCGGTAACAATACCTTTTACAATTGCCCTGTAATCTTGTGCAGAAACAGAACCTGCACTTAATATCAACAAGCACAATAAAAATAGCTTTGGCTTCATTAAAATCTTCATGTTTTGATTCTTGATAACGGTTTTACAATAATACCTATTTTACTTAATTTTAATTTCTGTGTGCAAAAGAATACTGAATGAATGAAGAAACAATTACCATGAAGTGACAATACTATTTCAGAAACAAAGACATAAAAAAAGTGTGCAGATATGCCCTGCACACCTACACACTTCCTATATCCTTATTACGAAGATATTACTTAAAACGCCTTCTTATAAAGTTCAAGAATGATTTCTTCCGTCACCTCACGAGGATTACCCGGAGTACAAACGTCTGCAATAGCAGAAGCAGCCAAACGAGGCAAATCTTCTTCTTTAATACCCAGTTCTGACAAATGCTGGGGAATGCCCACCTTGATAGACAATGCTTTCACAGCCTCAACAGCCGCTTTTGCTGCTTCTTCCTGAGTCATGCCATCCTTATATACATTCATTGCCTTGGCAATATCCACATACTTAGGCAATGCAGCGGGAGCATTAAATTCCATAATGATAGGAAGCAACAGCGCATTGGCTACGCCATGAGGAATATCAAAGATAGCACCCATCGGATGAGCCATACCATGAACCACACCCAAACCTACATTAGAGAATGCCATACCTGCAATGTACTGTGCCACAGCCATACCGTTGCGTGCTTCTGCATTAGTCGGATCAAATACGGCTGTTTCCAAGTAACGGGCAATCATTTCAATAGCTTTGATTTCGAACATATCGCTCATTTCCCATGCCCCCTTGGTTATCAATCCCTCGATAGCGTGAGTCAAAGCATCCAATCCGGTAGAAGCAGTCAGCCCCTTCGGCAAGGTGTACATCAGTTCTGCATCCACAATGGCGATAGCCGGAATATCATTCGGGTCTACGCAAACCATCTTCTTGTGGTTTTCTTCATCGGTAATTACATAGTTGATAGTTACCTCGGCAGCAGTACCGGCGGTAGTGGGCAATGCAATGATAGGCACTGATTTTTTCTTGGTCGGAGCAACACCTTCCAGTGATACCACGTCACTGAATTCAGGATTATTGGTAATAATACCGATTGCCTTGGAGGTATCAATGGACGAACCGCCACCGATAGCCAGGATAAAGTCAGCTCCCGATGCAGCAAATGCGGCAACACCGGCATTTACATTGCTTACAGTAGGATTCGGCTTAATTTCACTGAATATTTCGTAAGGGATTCCGGCATTTTCCAATACCTTCAATACCTTGTCGGCTACGCCGAACTTAATCAAGTCTTTATCTGTGGCAACAAAGGCTTTGTGCAAACCCAAACGTTTAATCTCTTGTGGAAGCACTTCGCGTGCACCCGGTCCGAAGTATGATACTTCGTTCAATACGAATCTGTTTATCATAGTTTTATTTTAATATTATATAGTCTGGGTACAAACTTAGTGCATTTTTCTGAGAAAATGCCTTTTCAAAAAGATTCTTATACTATGTTTTTTGACAGTAAAAGGAAATGCATCCACTGTAGGAGCGGATTGAATCCGCCCGAATACATTGACGAATACACCCTTCGGAATGTTATCGGGCAGATTCAATCTGCCCCTACGGTGGATGTTTATATAATATGTATAGCCTTTATCTATTCTTATTCTCTACATCAAACCACAAGCGGGTGGTTATTTCATCTGCCCCTTGGCGGGCCACAGCCGCCTTATAGCTTGTGCCATTCAAAGACTGCTCTGTAACCGGATAGAAGAAACGGCGGGGAAGTTCACCCACATTCAACGCCGTATTCGGACCGGGCGTGAGTTGCGGATAACCCAACCTTCTCCAATCAGTGAAAGCGTCCGGCCCCTGTCCATAGAAAGCGACCCATTTCTGCCATCCTATAGATTCATACCAACGGGAAGCATTGAACTTCACCGATTCTTGTTGCAAGTACTTCTGAATGGTTGCCGCATCCGTAATGCCAAACTGATTAAGAGAAGCGGTAACCCCTTGTTTATAAAGAGATTCTGCATCAGCCGAAATCCAGCCCCGCGCAGCAGCTTCCGCGTAGATGAACAGTACCTCTGCATACGTATAGAATACAGCCGGAGAACTATCTTCCAAGAAATACGCGCCCGGACGGGAAACCTTATAGAATCCCTGATTATTGGCAGCATCGGCGGACAATCCATTCGCCGCACCTGCATATACCGGTACACTTTCATCTTGAGGCAACTGTGCAAAGATACCCACACGCGGATCATTCCACTCATTCAGTTTATCTATAATCGTTTTGGAAACCCGCTGGTCATCGCGAGAACTGAAAGCGGAAGCCCAAGGATTCCACTGCGGAGAAGAAGTGAACACAAAACGAGCCGTAGCATCATTACTATCTATCAAATTACTCCTATCATTATATAAGGAAGAAATAATAGTCTTTGCCGTAGATTCATCGCGATCTGCTATCTCAAGGGCAATACGCAGGCGAAGAGATTTTGCCAACTTCTTCCAGAGAGAAATATCATTATTATAAATAAGATCTCCCTCGATGGGGTCGCCGGAAACAGACAACAGTTTGTCCGCCGCCTCCAAGTCACTCAACAAGCCGCGCAAAATGGTTTCTTGCGAATCGTATGCCGGAGTTACACTGGTGGCATATTCACTGTATGGGACATCGCCAAACAGATTAGTCAGCAGCAGATAAGTCCATGAACGCCATATCATAGCCACTCCTTTATAATTATCATTGCCCAGGTCCGAATTGATAATTGCCGTAAGATCCGCTATCAAGGTAGAATAACCGGTATTCCATGTGCCTGAGAAACTACTGTTGTTCACATTATAACAGTCCGGTTCCGTGTATTGTATTTTAGCCCAATGCTGCACCCACAATAAAGTAGAGTTATAACAGGTTGTACTTCCCCAATACAAAGTGGCCGCATGATATTCTGAAGCCGATAACAGATAAGCAGGCTGGGGATCTTCCGTCGCATTCGGGTTGCGGTTAATATCCGCCAGTTCATCGTCACAAGAAGCTACGGACAAGCCCAGAAACACAACTAATAAAGCATAGAAATATATTTTTTTCATCTTTCCTAAATTTAAAATGTCCATAATCAGAATTTAACTGCAAGATTCAATCCGAAAGAACGGGTAGTGGGCAATGAATAAGCCTCCACACCTTGCGCATTACCGGCTGTCAAAGCCGCTTCAGGGTCTATATTGGGAACATCTTTATGGATTGTCCACAAGTTACGTCCGGTCAAGGTAACAGATGCGTCCTGCAAATGCAGCTTCCGTACCATTGTTTTAGGCAGACGGTAAGTTAATGCCACTTCACGCAGTTTCACATACGAAGCATCATACACATTTGTTTCGGCAATGCTGTAAAGACGGTGATAATAATTCTCGGCAGAAACTATTTTCGTATTCTTTGCACCGTCCTCAGTGACCCCATCTACCAGAATACCATCTTGGTAGACACGGGTGGACTGGCCATTCACATTGGCATAGTACAGTCCGGTGGAAGATGTTTCATAATTCGGCCTTTCCAAAGGCACCCGGTTGTTGGCGCCATCTATATAATACCACAATCCGCCATGATCGGCATCACGTCCGGGAAGTGAGTTTTTCAGCACACCGGTGTACTTTCCCGTCTTGTTGGTGTTTGAGAAGATAGATCCTCCGAAACTTGCATCTATCAGGAAAGAAAGGCTGAATGATTTATAAGTGAATGTGTTGCTGATACCGCCCATCCAGTCCGGCGTAAACTTACCCAGCACTTGGGAAGTGGAGGAAATCTTTGGCAATCCGCTATCATCTACCACGATACGGCCATTATCGTCTCTGACATATGTAGACCCGAACAAAGTTCCATAAGCCTCACCCACAGAGGCAAGAATCTGAATACCCGATGAATAAAGCTGGTAGCTGGTAATCAATCCTTCATCATCCAGCTTCATCACCTTGCTTCTATTGGAACCATAGTTCACATTCACATCCCATTGGAAACCGGTCTTACTCTGTACAGGGGTTGCACCCAGTTGCACTTCATATCCACGGTTGCGGATGTGACCTGCATTACGCACTTGCGAAGTATATCCGCTGGCGGCAGTGGTCGCCAATTTTAATATCTGGTTGCGGCTGTCCGTCTTATAGTAAGTAAAGTCCAGATGCACACGGTTATTAAAGAATGCAGCTTCCAAACCGGCTTCTATGGAAGAAGTCTTCTCCGGTTTCAATGCCGGGTTCATACCTTCGCCCGAAGATGTTTGAAGCGGATTTCCATTGAAAGCCGTCTCCGATACATAAACCGTAGCCAACTGGTAAGGGTCTGCATCCGATCCCACCTGTGACCAACCTCCGCGCAATTTCAAATAACTGATAGAACGGTTCTTCCATCCTAATGCTTCCGACAATAAGACACTTGCCGTTACGGAAGGATAGAAATACGAGTTGTTTCCGGCAGGCAACGTAGACGACCAGTCATTGCGTCCCGTCATATTAAGGAAAGCCCAGCCACGATAGTTCACCTGAGCAGAAGCATACAAGCCGTACTGGCGCAGGCGATAGAAATAATTGGAAGAAGTAAGCTGGTCGCGCGAGTTGGTCAACGTATAAAGATCAGCCACAGCCAGTCTGGGAGCTGCCTGATAGTTATTCTCATATTGCTTGTTGCGCACATTGAAACCTGCCAATGCATCCATTCCCCAGTCCGCATTCAGTTGCTTGACGTAGGTAACGATGGCTTCCGTATTGTTCTCCTTTACAGTGTAAGCATCTTCGGCATAACTTCCGTAAGGGCTGCCGCTGGTTCCCCATTTCACCTTTGACTTGCGGCGGTCATGATACCAGTCCGTACTGGTACGGAAACGGGCATCCAAGCCTTCCATCAAGTGGAAACCAACGTGCACGTCGCCTATCAGTCTGTGGCGTTCCTGACTCTGCGTGTTATAATAAGCATTCCAGAAAGGGTTGCTATAATAACTGCTGTTCCAGTTACGGGCATAATCCTCTTTCAACGATTTCGTACTGACCTGGCGTCCGAACCACAGGAACTGAAGCATCGGACTGTTAGAACGGGCATTAGACCCGCTAGGCGTAGCCGATCCCGGCAAGCTGGGAGTAGTATATACAATGTAATTGGCAGTAGCACCCACCGACAACCATTTTGCCAAGTGATAGTCTGTATTCAGACTGATATTTGTCTTATTCGTTTCCACCCCCGGCACAATACTGATCTGTTTCTCATAATTATAGCCCACACGATACTGATAATTCTCGTCTCCACGGGCGATAGAAACGCCATTGTTTGTAGAGAATCCGGTACGGAAGTAATCGCGCACATTATTAGGATGCGAAACCCACGGAGTGGCAACACGATTGCCGGAAGCATCTATCGGGCTATCAAACTGAGGAATGAGCAAACCCACGTCCAACCGTGGTCCCCAACTCTCATCCACACCGTCATTCACTCCTGCCCCATTTCCATCTACATAGCTGAACTGCCCTCCGGCACCCTGTCCGAACAGGTTTTGAAAGTCGGACAGATTTGCAGCAAAAGAGATCTGATTAGAAGAATGCAGGGTGATACCCAACCCTTGCTGACCGCTTCCGTCCTTCGTAGTGATAACGATAGCGCCATGAGCCGCCCGCGCACCATACAGCGCCGAAGCATTCGGACCTTTAAGAACGGTCATAGACTTTATATCTTCCGGATTCAAATCGGCAATGGCATTTTTAAAGTCACGTCCGGAAGACTGGGAGTTTAATTGCGAGTTATCAACCGGAATGCCATTAACAATAAAGAGGGGTTGGTTCTCTCCTGCGATAGAGGTTTCACCACGAATCACAATTCGGCTGGAACCCACATCGCCCTGTGTATTCGTAATACGCACACCTGCTATCTTTCCCGACAGGGAGTTCAGCAAGTTATTGTCTTTTCCTTGTGTCAGGGCCTCGGACTTGATTTCCTGAGCCGTATATCCCAATGCTTTCTTTTCGCGGGAGATACCCAATGCAGTGACAACCACCTCATCCATTTGCTGTGTGGACGATTTCAGCACAACGGAAATATGACCCGGTTTAATCGGTACTTCCTTCTGCTCCATACCTACAAACGACACCACCAGATACTTGGCAGAAACCGGAACCGAAGTAAGCTGAAACTGCCCCTCTACATCGGTAATTGTTCCAATTTGCGTTCCTTTGACTAGCACCGACGCCCCAATCACGGGTTCGCCATCATCCGCTGATGTCACAGTGCCTTTTACCATCGTTACCTCTTGTCCCATCACCAAACAAACGGACTGGACAAGGCATACTAATAAAAATAGCAATACTCTTTTCATACTCTACCTAATTTTATAACCATTAAAACTCTATTATATAACCCTCTAACCTCCATTTCATTCCGTAGTCAATGCCTATATTTCTTCTTTTTGATCTGACTATTTATTATTTCTTTCCGCAAAAGTATATCAAAAAGACATAAACACTGTAAATTTAGTTTCTTTTATCTACCAAGCTACAAATTTGCTTATAATCAACTCTATACACACCTACTTTTATAACATATTAAAACACAAATCACTAAATATCGTTTCAATCTGTCATTTTACATAAAAAAAAGAAAGGTATAAATCTATCCTGTGGATACAATAATCAGTAGCAAAAACAATATATTCAGTTTCCTTTCCCCACAATAATTCAGTTAAACGGGGTTCATCCCCTTCACCCTCTCCGCAAACCCTTTGTCCATGCGGTTTTCGGGGTGAAGGGCAGAGCTAAAATCCTTATTCACCCTATTCACCTCTTGCAGTGAACCCGGCTTCCGCAACTCTTTCGCCCCTTACTGCACGTATTTCTTACTTCTTGCCTTCTATTTCTATCTTTCATATAGACAGAAAGCCCGTTTTACGATGATAAGACGCTCGTCTTACCTATATAAGACGAGCGCTTTATAATGGTAAGACGAGCGTCTGACCATTATAAAACGATTGTGATGACGGTATAAAAGACGAAATATGACCTGTAAAAAGATAAAATAGATGGTAGTAAAAAGGTTATTTATAGCCTATCCAATGAGATGCGGGGACATCAAGAAAGAAAATATTTTATCAAAAAAATACAGGTGAAGGGGGTGAAGAATGATAATTGGGGACACCCTCCACCCCGAAAGCCGCATGGACAAAGGGTTTGCGGAGAGGGTGAAGGGGGTGAATCCCTACAAGCTAATATATGTGGGAAAAGAGCAATAAACTACAACTGATTCACAGCCGTTAAATACTTATCCACATGAGTCGCTTTCTTTATCGCCTTTTTCAACTTCCTATCCATATCCGGCAACAGATATTCCCAATAAGGTTTCATCTTGATGAAAGACTTCAATTCGGGGTAATATGTCAATTCATCCCGCAACTCTTTTTGCTTTCTGCGGATAAGGAAAGATGCCGGAACCTTTATGCTTTTCCACAATTAACGAGAAAGGACAGCCCATGTTAAGATCGGCCTCTGATACCCCTTTTCGATGAAAGGACCTGCCAACCTCTTCTCTGCAGCAGGTGCGAAGAGACTTTACTTCTTATCATTAAAATCTATATATACAGGAAGCATCAAGATACCATCATATTCCGGGATATGCTTAGCACCCTCAGAAGAGACAATTATATCAACGTGAATATTTTCCATAATGGCATGGGCTGCTTCTTCAAATGCCTCCATAAACGGTAAACAAGATTCACAATCCTTCCTATTAAAATAAAAATCCACATCAAAAATATTTCCTTCAAAATCTGTTTTAAAATTAATGCCAATTTTTCCTAACTCCTTTCCATACGGTTGAAGAATTGGCTTAACCTCCCAATCGACCCGTTTATTTAATCCCTTTATCTTATACCATGTATTTTCTTCCAGAGTGCCAGGAAACACAAGTACATTCGTATTACGAAACTCAGGCCTATAGATAAAGCTAAAGATAGAACCTTTACTTATCACGTAGGTATAATATTTACCCTTAAAAACTAAGGTATCTCCACTGCTTTGTGCAAAAATCAACATTGCAAAAGCACAAAAAATAAAAAGTGCAAATAATCGTTTTTTCATTTTATTACTTAATTTCCGAGAACTTTCAGTTGTCTTTTATTGCTAGTGATGCAATAAGTGGCGCCTGATGACTTATAATCTGCTATATAATACATAAGCCACATAACCGCCACTCCATAAATGGCCTAGACTACTTCACTTCTTATCATTAAAATCTATATATACAGGAAGCATCAAGATACCATCATATTCCGGGATATGCTTAGCACCCTCAGAAGAGACAATTATATCAACGTGAATATTTTCCATAATGGCATGGGCTGCTTCTTCAAATGCTTCCATAAATGGTAAATAATACTCATTATTCCGTCTATTAGAATAAAAAGTATAATACACATCAAAGATATTCCCTTTAAAATCAGCTTGAAAGTGGATTCCGATTTCACCTAATTCCTTTCCATATGGCTGAAGAATTGGCTTAACCTCCCAATCGACCCGTTTATTTAATCCCTTTACCTTATACCATGTCTTTTCTTCCTGAGTACCAGGAAATGCAAGCATTTTCGTATTACGAAACTCTGGTCTATAGATAGAACCATTAGTTATCATATAGGTATAATATTTACCCTTAAAAACTAAGGTGTCACCACTGCTTTGTGCAAAAATCAACATTGCAAAAGCACAAAAAATAAAAAGTACAAATAATCGTTTTTGCATTCTATTACTTATTTAAGACAGTTGTTACTTCCATTTACTCCCAGCTTTAGCGCATCGTTTATCACTATTTTATAGTTTCCAACAGCATAATCATATTTATTATACTCACTATTAGTTGCATATTCCTTATATAAGTTTCCCCACTTTTCCAAATCTTTTCCGGTAATTAAAATAGTTCCCCCAGATTTTAATACTCCATATATTTGTTTTAGCCAATTATCATATTCGTCATAAATATCCTTACTACGTGTCATACAATTATTTAATTTAACATCAGGTTGATATTCCCATACATTATAATCACCACCACTTTCAAAATACATACAAGTAAAAACAATGTCATAATAAATATTACGCTCTATTTCCATAACACCATTCTTTCCCTGAACCTGACTATTATTCTTCTTTGTTTGATAAAAATGAAAATATTCATGAAGAAGAGCCTGCGGAGTAATTTTGTCTGTGCTAGGAAATGACAACATATTCTTTTCCGGCCTATAACTGGCCTCCGCGCCAATTGCGTCCAATGCCGGATCTATATTCACGAAACCAATAGTATTGCCTTGACTATTCATTTCCCCCATTAGAGCATCAACCATACAAATATCTTCCATTACTGTTATAGCTTCTTTCAATTTTTGAATTTGGGAATCTGTCAAGGCACTGGCATTATATACTACTTTCTTGACTATAGGATCATTTGAAGGTCCAAGGCCAGTACCCCCTCCAGGTATACCCCCATCATTATCTGTTCTATCAGGAATAGGCTGATCAGGAAATCCATCCGATGGAGGTAGATCACTACCACCTCCTCCGCCTTCCAACCAACAATGTAGTCCTTTATCAGAAACCTCCCCACCAACATCTACATAAGCATGTACACACTCCACACCGGGTAACAATGTTGATCTTGCACTGTAAAATTTTAAGCCACTGGCAGGTTCCATACCTAGTGCATAAGTAGTGAAATAATCATATTTCCAATACTCTTCCACATATTGCGCATTGAGATTACGAACAAACGCGTGATGATGCAATGTATCATTCTTTATATGAAACTCCCAAATAGTTTCTATCTCTTGATTAATCGCTTTATTTACTACCGGCACAAACAATGCATTTCTATCTTCTCCCTCTACGAATACACTATTATCCCACAAAGGTTGCCCATAGTTAGCCTTGAACATCCGAATAAACCAAAAAATATCTTCACGAGTACATAATGTATTAATTATGCAAGACACTTCCTTATCCTTCAGTCTACAAAAAGCATCCCTGGAAGCTGGTTCATCCACAGGATGATAAGAGAAAAACGTCTCTAATTCTTTAGAGTCTGAAATCCCCCTGTTTTCATGCTCATCTACACAACACACAAGAAATAATAATAGAACATTAATGAGTATAATAAAGTGAGTCTTTTTCATAATATATAGTTCTAAGGTTTCGTATCAACAAAAATAGAAAATCCATTCGACTATTCAAATACAAAGTACATTATTCTCTTATAAATAACCCGGATCAATAAATATACAGCAAACATTATCCTACAACTGATTCACAGCCGTTAAATACTTATCCACATGAGCCGCTTTCTTTATTGCCTTTTTCAACTTCCTATCCATATCCGGCAACAGATATTCCCAATAAGGTTTCATCTTGCTCAAAAGTTGAGCCTCACCTTGCAAATGAGCCTCATAATGTTGGAACAACTGCGTGTGTAAGAGCTTCACCTTACTGTATAACTCGGTACGCGACAAGGCAACTCCTTGGACATACTCCATTGCCAAGGCGGGATTTGCCAGCAATCCACGCCCCAACATCACTCCCTCCAGTTTGGGAAACGCTTCTTCCAACTCCCGAATATCTTCCAGGGTAAGCAGATCTCCATTATACACCAAAGGATGAGCGCATTCACGGTAAAATTCGGCAAAAGAGGCGCGATCCACTTCTCCTTTATATTGCTGTTTGCCGATGCGAGGATGCAAGGTGACCTGTTGCAATGGAGCAGCATTCAGTAAGGGCAATAAGCCGCGCCACTCATCTGCACTCTCCCAGCCCAGCCTCATCTTGACGGAAAACTTCAATTCGGGATAATGTGACAGTTCGTCCAGCAACGCCTTTACCTCCTGCGGATAAGGAAGGATGCCGGAACCTTTATGCTTTCCTGCAATCAGCGGGAAGGGACAACCCATGTTAAGGTCGGCTTCCCGATGCCCCTTTTCGATGAACAGGCCTGCCAACCTCTCCAGTTCGGCAGGAGTGGAGGCTATCAGTTGGGGAATCAGTCGGGACACGGTATTGTTTTCCAACGTGATATCTCGTACATCCCGGGTACGGAACTCTCCCCTCTCAATGCGTACAAAGGGAGTATAATAAGCATCTATTCCACCAAAAACGCTTTGATGGATGTTTCTCCAAGGGGCTTCCGTGAAGCCTTGCAAGGGGGCGGCGTACAGTTTCATCATATCTTTTCTGTTTTTACTGCAAAGAAACAGTTTTTTCCTTACCTTTGCTCTATGGAAAAGTATATTTATGAACTGAAAATGAAAGTTCGCGATTATGAGTGCGACTTACAGGGCATTGTAAACAACGCCAATTATCAGCATTATCTGGAACATACGCGCCATGAGTTCCTCACTTCGGTAGGTATCAGTTTCGCCCGTCTGCACCAGGAAGGGGTGGATCCGGTAGTGGCACGCCTCACCATGGCATTCAAGACACCGCTGCGTAGCGGTGACGAATTTGTGTCCAAACTCTATATGAAAAAAGAAGGTATTAAATATGTGTTCTATCAAGACATTTTCCGTCTGCCCGACATGAAGGTGGTGATTAAAGCCACTGTAGAATCTGTATGCGTGGTGAACGGCAGATTGGGCGACAGTGCTTTATTTGACGAGACTTTCGCACCCTACCTGAACGAATGACACAGGACGAACAAATCAGCAGTCTGGCACTGACCCGCATCCCGGGGCTGGGGCTGACAGGAGCATACAATCTGGTGAAAAGCATGAAAAGTGCTGCCGCCGTGTTTGAGCACCGCCCGGAATTGCCGCAACTGGTTCCCGGAGTAAGCGACAAGCTGGTGGCAGCCCTAGACTGTCCCCAAGCTTTCCAGCGTGCGGAACAGGAGCTGAGTTTTTGCGAAAAGAACCGAATCCGTTGCCTCACCTTGTATGACGAGGAGTATCCTTCCCGTCTGCGCGAGTGTGACGATGCGCCACTGGTTCTGTTCTTTCGGGGGAATGCTGATTTGAATGCACTACACATTATTAATATGGTGGGCACCCGCCACGCCACGACTTACGGACAGGACATCTGTACCCGTTTCCTTGCCGATTTAGCCGAGTTATGCCCCGATGCACTGATAGTAAGCGGACTGGCTTATGGCATAGATATCCATGCCCATCGTGCCGCTTTGCAGAATAACTTCAAGACCATAGGCGTATTGGCACACGGGCTGGACCGCATCTACCCTTCCGAACACAGAAAAACCGCCATCAGTATGTTGGAACAGGGCGGACTGCTTACCGAGTTTATGAGTGGAACGAATCCCGACCGGCAAAACTTCGTAAAACGCAACCGCATTGTGGCGGGAATGAGTGATGCCACCATCGTTGTAGAATCTGCCGCCAAAGGGGGTGCACTGATCACCGCCGACCTGGCAGGAAGTTACCACAGGGATTGCTTTGCCTTTCCGGGACGGGTGCAGGATGAGTTTTCCATTGGTTGCAATAATTTGATAAGGGCTAATCAGGCTACACTGATTACTTCGGCGGAAGATTTGGTAAAGGCTATGAATTGGGAGCAGAGTGGCAAGCGAGCCAAAACAACCATACAACGGGCACTCTTCCTTGAACTGAACGAAGATGAAGAAAGAATAGTAAACCTACTACAAAAATCGCCGGAAGGTTTGCAGATCAATACACTGGTAGTAGAAACGAATATCCCTGTGAACCGGATGAGCGCCCTTTTATTCGAACTAGAGTTGAAAGGCGCAATACGAATATTGGCAGGAGGCATTTATCGTTTTATCAAATAGAAAGCATTGTTTCTTTTTTATAAAAATTACATTTATAATCTATCCAAGAGCTAATTTTAATCTTTCTCCTTATTTTTTTTGCCTATTATATTAAATATATGAAAATTATTCGTATGTTTGTGCGAACACAAGACTGTTAAAGTCAGTTTATATAGGAAAAAGGGAGTGATTATATGTTAATCTATGCAAGTTGTTTTTGACACATCTGAACACATTTTTAAGCGTAAGCATCAAAAGCAACGATTTTATCAAGTTCTCTAATTCCTTTCATGTGTTTTTGTGGCTACCTTTTTTAGGAATACAAATAGCGAGCAATCAAAAAAGGAAATAACTAGAAGAGCCAATTAAGTATAGAACTAACAAACAAGAATTTATGGAAAAAAGATTCTCTGCGTTAATTACGATGCTCCTCATCGGAGTGTATGTTGCTTTTGCACAGCAAACGATCACAGTTAATGGTACAGTAGTAGCTGCCGACAATGATGAACCAGTCATTGGTGCATCCATACTTGTCATAGGCACCACAAAGGGGACAATAACCGACATTGATGGTAAATTTACCCTAAACGACATCTCCGCTAATGCCCAACTGAAGATTTCATACGTAGGTATGATCTCACAAACGGTGAAGGCAGTTCCCAAACTCACAGTTACTCTAAAATCAGATACTCAAGTGATAGACGAGGTTGTTGTAACCGCATTGGGTATCCAGCGTCAAGCTAAAGCAATTGGTTATTCTACCGCAAAAGTGGACGCTGACCAATTGACAATGGCGAAAGGATCTGATGCAACCGCTGCATTGAGTGGTAAAGTATCTGGCTTGCAAATCAATATTACCTCTCCCCGCTTAGACCAAGAAACCCGTATTACACTACGTGGTGCACGCTCTTTTAAAGGAGATAATACAGCTCTATTAGTTCTTGACGGAGTTCAAACTCCTACTAGCTTCCTACAGTCTTTGAATCCTAATGATATTGAAAATATTTCAGTACTGAAAGGGGCATCTGCCGCAGCTCTTTATGGTTCGGAAGCTGCTAATGGTGTGCTTATTGTAACAACAAAGAATGGAACAAAAGGAAAACCAAACATTACCTATTCATTAACAGCCACCATGGACGAGGCTGCTTATCTGCCCAAATTCCAAACTCGTTTTGGTGGCGGTGCCCCTGATCCCATAACCGGACTGCCCTCTATGAATGGATACATCCCTGATGAAAACCAACAATATGGTCCTGAGTTCAATGGTGAACTAATAAATGTAGGTAGTCCGATGGCAGACGGAACCGAAGATGGATTCTATCTGCAGTTACCTTACAGTTATGTAAAAAACGGACGTAAGAATTTCTATGAAAAAGGATATGGCATACAAAATGATATTTCATATGCTTCAAGTGATGACAGAGGCAGTATGTATCTGTCTTACCAACGCTTAGACCAAAGCGGCATCATTGCCAATGATGACAAAGTACGCCAAACTGTACGTTTCAACGCCAGCCGCAACTATAAAAATTTCAAGGCTAGCGCTAAAATGTCATATACCAATACCACTTATGATTTGAATAATGTATCGTCATCAGGTATCTACAATCTGATCAATATCCCTGGCAACTTTGACTTAGCAGATTTTAAGGATTGGCATAAAACAGGCATTGGTGCATCACCCGACGAATGGATTAATGACTATTACACTAATCCATGGTGGCAAACTGAAACTTACCGTAGAAAAATACGTCAGGATCGGGTAGTCGGATCTGCCGATTTAGATTTTCAAGCTACCAAATGGTTGCGTTTTACGGCACGTGCCGGTATTAATTTAAGTTTTAACAACCGCAACTATACCAATAATGCTTATCGTTATTCTGACTGGGCAAAAGAAAATATTTACTATGCCGCTTCAGACCTTTTATCCAAGCTTTATACCGATTCAAGCATTAGCAGTAAATTCAATCTTGACTTTATGGCATTTGCCGAACATAAATTCAACGATGATTTTGCTATAAAAGGTATGATAGGTTATTCTTTACAGGATAACTATTATGAATACAAAGAAGTAGGAGCTGAATCTTTGGCTCTGGATGATTTCTTTAATGTAAGAAATAAAATGGGTGAACTGGGAGGTTCCAATGAGTGGGAACGTTCTCGTAAACTAGGTTTGTTTGGTAGTATAGATTTCAGCTTCCGCAACTGGGCATTTTTACAAGTTACCGGACGCAATGACTGGACTTCTTTACTGGATCCGGAGCATTGGTCATTCTTCTATCCCAGCGCTAACCTTTCTGTGGTACTGACTGACGCTATCCCTTCTATTAAAAGTGACATTATGAATCACTTGAAGGTTCGTGCCTCTGCAGCCCGGGTGGGTACGGTTAATGTTGGAGTTTATAACTTGGATAACATTGCCAATACAGCCGACTATTTCCCTTATGGAACCTTGGCAGCTTATTCTATCAGCCCGAATCTGCGCACACGCGATATAGAACCGGAATTTACCACCGAATATGAAGTAGGAGCAGAAATCGGATTACTCAGAAACCGAATCACCTTAGGGATAGCGGCTTATGTGCAAACCACCACCAACCAGACAACCAATATCAGTGTTCCCACTTCTACCGGATTCTCCTCTCGTTATATCAATGCAGGAACCATGCGTGGTAAAGGACTTGAATTGGATTTACACTTAACTCCACTTCTACAATTTGGTGATTTCTTCTGGAATGTAAGTGCTAATGCAACTTTCCTTGATACTCGCGTGATTGAGCTGGCAGGAGATGCTACAGAGCTGAACTTAAATTCAGACTATGCCGGTTATGCCATTGTTGGTGAAAGGTATCCGATGATCAAAGCCACAGACTGGAAACGCACACCGGATGGAAGAGTAATCGTAGATCCCGTAACAGGTTATCCTACGGCAGGCGACATTATACCATGCGGAACTTCGGACGCTACTGTACGCCTTGGCTTATCCTCCACCATGAAATGGAAAGGATTTACATTAGGAGCAACTTTTGATTATCGTGGCGGACACTATACCCGTTTCGGTATTGAATATGATATGTTGTTCACCGGTGCATCCTATATTTCCGGAATTACCGGGCGCCAACGTTTTGTATTCCCGAACTCGGCCATAGAAGTAGGTACTGACGCTTCAGGAAATCCTATATATGAAGACAATACCAATGTAACTGTATATGATGCCAGCAAAGGATTCTGGAACGGTATTTACAAACAAGGACGTGCCAATCAGGTGGTTAGCGCAGCATCATGGAGATTACGTGAACTATCTTTAGGATATGATATTCCTGAAAGATTACTCAAGAAGGTTGGTTTCTTACAAAGAGCATCAGTCAGCATAGTAGGACGCAATCTCTTTATGTGGACTCCTTCGACCAATATATGGGGAGATCCGGATTATACTGCCGCTGGCAATAGTAACGTAAGTGGTATGTCAGGTACCAGAGCAGCAGGAACCAGAAGCTACGGATTCAACTTATTACTTTCATTCTAAACATAAATACAGAAGATTATGAAAAGGAAATCATTATATACTTTAATAGTAAGCGGATTATTGTTCTGCAGTTGTACAAACTGGCTGGATGTAAACCATAACCCCAACTATGCTTTGGAAGAAACAGCGACTAAGGACTTACTGCTTTCTTTCGTAGAGAATGACATGAATGCTGATAGAACCACAGCCCATGGTTTGCAAAATATGTGCCAGCATCTAACCAAATCGGGTACGGTTTCGGGTACTTATCCTTTCCTCACCGGATTGTTGGCTCCACAAAACTCAGATGGTTATTGGAGTTCACGATATGCCCGCATCATGAACCTAAAAAGTATTATGAAAAAAGCAATAAACGAAAGCAATGCCGGATACGAAGGCATTGCCGGAGTATTGACAGTTATTAATTTCCGGGAATTAGTAGATATTTTTGGTGATGTTCCTTATACGGAAGCTGCGCTAGGCAATGATTATCTGGCTCCTAAATATGACAAAGGGGAAGATGTGTATGCAGGGCTGTTAAAAGACATAGATACAGCAATAGAGAAACTGGATGAAGCTATTAATGATGCTACCTATAGCCTAGGTACACTAAGAAAAGCAGATATCTTCTGCAAAGGTGATTTAAAACAGTGGAGACGGTATGCTTACTCCGTTAAGCTAAGTTTATTGATGCGCATCTCGGAAGTACAGGACGTAGCTGCCCAGGTAGCTGCCATTGCAGATAAAGGACTGGATATAAACGAAGTTATTGCAGGAAATCCCGGTTATTACAAAGCAGATGATAAGATGAACCATGTTTATGAGTATTGGGGCTGGACCTATCTGGATAATGAATCGACATATCACAAGCAGGTAGTACCCACCTCGCAACTGGTAGATGAATTGCGCAATAACAATGACCCGCGCCTACGCGTTTATATTGATCCTCGTAAATCTCTGGCAGAAGATAAAAACGGATATGCGGATTATAAAAAACACGGGTTGGATAAAGAATATTATATCGGTGTTCCTTACGGTCAGATATTCCCCGCCGGTGGTGACTATGCTTCGAAAATAGGTTTAGGTATATTGGCTAAATCTTCTTCAAAAGTAGACGGACCACAATCCGATCTCTATATCATGCCGGGAGCACTGGTAGGATTCTACCTGTCGGAAGCAGCCTTGAGGGGAATGATTGGAGGTGGAGATGCCAAAGCTAAAGAATATTATGAAAAGGCTGTGACATCAGCCATGAAAATGTATGAACGTGCTTTACAAGACAATGGTTATACGATGGCAGGAGTTAAAGATCCTATCAGTGGATCTGCCGAAGAAGAAGCAGCCGAATTCTTGGCACAAGACAACAAGGCTGTCAACTGGGATTTAATGACTACCACAGAAGAAAAAATGTGTGCCATCCAGACACAAAAATGGATAAGCCTCTTTATGATTGACCCGTTGGAAGCCTGGTCTGAACAAAGAAGAACCGACTATCCGGTATTAAAAGTTTCACATAGCCAAGCAAAAGGGCAGAAATTGATCATAAGATTCCCCTATCCCAATACAGAAAGAAATCTGAATCCTAATAACTTCAAGGAAATAGATATTTATGAATCTTTGATATTCTGGGACAAGAAGAATGAACCGAGAGAAACTGTAAGCGATTACTTATAATAAACTAAAAGAAAAACATTATGAGAACAAAGAGATACTTTATACTATCTATGCTATTTATAGCATTAACAATGACTTCATGCTTAAAAGATGATTCTCTAGTGAACTGGGATAATGCAAAACCGGTAATTGAACTACCGTATACCAAACATAATACCAGCACCACGGTTACAGCCGGAACAGAAGTTACATTTCCCCTGTATGTAAACTATACCATAGCCGACTGGAGAAATCAAAATGAGGATATTGTAGTAGGACTGGGTATTGATGAAAGCCAAATAGGAACAAGTATACTGCTGCCTGCATCAACCTATAACCTACCTGCAACCATGACGATTACCAAGCAGACTCAATTAGCTGAAACCGAATTGAAGATTAATACAACCGGACTGGCAACTGGCACTTATGCACTACCGGTAGTTATCAAAAGCGTACCGGCAGGATATACCATCAGCGGAAACTTCGGCATGATGCTTTTCAAAGTAGTGATTAAATAAACAAACGCCCTCATAATAAAATAGGTCTGGATAAATCCAGACCTATTTTATTATACTGCATAAATTACTTTTATTGTATTCCTACTTCCGCAAATCCCATCTGCTCACCATTAGCCACCATCTTCACCGCCCTCAGCTTCAAATAACGAGCCTTCACCGGTGTGAAGTAAACCGATTGCAGAATCGGATTATTCTTAATATTCGAGAACTCTCCATGAGCTACCATCTGATTCACAGCATTGGCATCTGCACCGACTGATAATTCATAAGCAGATATCAGCCCCTTGTTATACTCACTTTGGTCGGGTAGATAATGGAAAGAAGTAATAGTCCGTTCCTCGCCCAAATCTATTAATAAGGTGTTGCCATCTACAAAGCAAGTAGTTGCTACATCCTTATCCATGCACTTCCCTGCTTCAGCCTCAGCCACTTGCGGCAGAGTGAACGGATACGATTTCAGTTCCTCAGCTTTTGCAGTGAATACATCACTCGTTTCGCCTGCATAATACGCCTCAATATTATTGATACAAAGACAAGCACGTGCATCGGTAAAGTTCACGCGAAGCCGGTCGGTAGTCACCGTTTCGAAACGCAATAATCGTTTGTAACCTACAGTGGTAGTCTCCTCATTCAGTTTCACAGGCAACCACTCTCCTTCCTTATTGTATTCTACCACAAAGGATTTAACACGCTGTCCCAATGGGATGTATTCCTGTATCAACATGCGGTTCACCTTCTGCGCCTGCGGCAACTTAAATTCTATTGTGGCAGATGTAATACTATCATTCGTTGCCCAATAAGTATCATATTCTCCGTCAGTCACCGCCTTTGCCGTATATGCTCCTCCCCTCTCATCGGATACTGTAGGAGTGATACCCGCCAACAAATTATGAGCCAACTGCTTTTGAATATTCTGATGGAAATTCACTGCATTTGCAGAATCCACCGGATGAATCAGTCCGTCACGGTCTACGGGAAAGTTAAGCAATAAAGTAGCGTTGTGGCCTACACTGCGATAATATAAGTCGGTCAGTTGATCCACGCTCTTTACCCTATCATCTTCTTCGGGATGATAGAACCAGCCCGGACGAATGGAAACGTCACATTCGGCAGGTACCCATTGGTTGCCGTCGGCATGTCCGTATTGCAATTCACGATACTTGGGATAACCCGGATAGACCTCTCCGGCACGCAGGAAAGACCAGTTGGTAGCTCCGGCAAAGCCGTTCTCATTTCCTACCCACCGGCAACCGGGACCGCCATCAGAGAAGATCACCGCCTGAGGCTGCAACTCATCAAGCATTTCATAGATGCGCGGATAATTATAATAGGTCTTACGGTCGATGGTACGGCTGTCTTTAGCCCCTCCATACCAACCGTCACCACCATTGGCGCCATCAAACCATACCTCGAAGACTTCGCCATAGTTTGTCATTAACTCATGTAATTGTTGATGGAAATATTCCACATATTCAGGACTCCCGTAATTGGCCTGGTGCCTGTCCCACGGTGAGAGATAGACGGCAAACTTGATGCCATACTTCTTACACGCTGCTGATAATTCGCCCACTATGTCCCCTTTTCCATCTTTATAAGGAGTGTTACGGATACAATACTCCGTCAGCCCCGTAGGCCACAGACAGAAACCGTCGTGATGCTTTGCCGTGAGGATCACCCCTTTCATACCGGCAGCCACAAAAGTCTTTACCCATTGTTCACAGTCCAACTTTGTGGGATTGAACGTAGCGGGATCAGAATCTCCGTATCCCCATTCGCGGTCATTGAACGTATTCAACCCGAAATGCACAAAAGCATAAGTTTCCATTTTCTGCCATTCCACTTGTTTCTTTTCCGGTATCGGAAGGATAGCTTCGGGAGCATTGACAGCAGGGGCACAGGCATTCAGCAATGCCACAGCCGCCCCGACACATAAGAGGTGTATGTTTTTTCTCATTAGATTGGTGATTTATATACGGTTACAAAGATAGGGGAAAATAATATTTATCAAAGAACCAAAGGACAACTTTTCATCTTTTCATACTTTTATAGACCCTAGGAAACATGCAAAATGAATAGATTTTGCTTTTTATTGGTTACCAATTTCCCAAAGATCTCAGAAGTTTGTGTTTACTTTGCCGCGAACATGAAAAACAATATTTATATGACGATGAAAAAGAATCTATGGTATGCAGTGCTGGCAGTATGCGCACTGAGCGCTTGCGGAAGCAAAAAAAGTGAAGGACAACCGATGAGTGGCAATCCTGTATTCCCGGGGTGGTATGCCGACCCCGAAGGGATTATTTACGACCAGACTTACTGGATTTATCCCACATACAGCGATGTGTACGAAAAGCAGACTCACTTTGACTGTTTCTCGTCCAAGGACTTGGTGAACTGGGAAAAGCATGAATCCATTCTGGATACCGTAGCCGTGAAATGGGCGAAACAAGCCATGTGGGCTCCTTCCGTGATACGCAAAGACAACAAGTATTATTTGTTTTTCGGCGCAAATGATGTGCACGAAGGCGAAGTGGGCGGCATCGGGGTAGCCGTGAGCGACCGTCCCGAAGGTCCCTACCGGGATCTTATCGGCAAACCGCTGATTAATGAAATTGTGAACAGTGCACAGCCTATAGACCAGTATGTGTTTCATGATGAGGATGGCACTTATTATATGTATTACGGAGGTTGGGGACATTGCAATATGGTTCGCCTGAATGATGATTTTACAGGTATTGTGCCCTTTGCCGACGGCAGTTTATACAAAGAAGTAACACCGGAGAATTATACAGAGGGCCCGTTCATGTTTAAGCGCGATGGGAAATATTACTTTATGTGGAGTGAAGGCGGCTGGGGCGGTCCCGATTATTCGGTGGCTTATGCTATTGCCGATTCTCCTTTCGGACCATTCCAAAGAATTAATAAGGTGTTGCAACAGGATAGTGAGATAGCTACCAGTGCCGGACATCATTCCGTGATACATGCTCCGGGTAGTGATAATTATTACATTGTTTACCATCGCCGTCCATTGGGAGATGACGGACGTGACCATCGGGTAACTTGCATAGACAAGATGACTTTTGATAAAGATGGATTCATTGAACCGATACGCATTACCAATGAAGGGGTAGCGGCGGAAACGATTGCTGCTATAAAGAAATAAAGAGAATATAAAAAAAGGTTGAATTTTCATTCAACCTTTTTTTATTAAACAACCGGCAAGAAGCAATTACCACTCTATCGCCTGATCTTCATCCGGCATCAAGATATTGCGCTTGCGTTCCATAACCATAGATCCTTGAACCTTATAACGGAAAGGAGTGATAGTTGACAGGTCATCATATTCATATTCCATAAGAATAGTCACATAACGATGCTCCAAGTAGGGCAACACCTGATCCATCTCCGTAGAAATCAAGAACGTACCTTCACCCTCAAAGTGTATGTCGGGATTAGGAGAACTCAGCTTCACAATTCCATCCGTTGAAGCCTCACCGCTGGGTATAAATTCGGCAACCACTTTATACTTGCCACGCGATTGCAATTCCTCGTCTATAGCTCCGGCATAGAAGAAGATAGAATGATCGTCCACCACAAAAGCATTACGCGTATCCATTGAGAACTCTCCAGCACCCGGATCATCGGCAGCACTGATCATGGCATTCGTAGCCGAATAGCTGCCTGAATAGTCGTTGAACGGCAATACATTTAATAATGCCTTGCGATATTGCTTTCTATAATTAGGTACATATCCCGGACCTTCTTCGATAGTAAGCGGCAGGACATATTTCTCACTCATATCCAAGTCACCCAACTTGAAATCTATATCCAGCAGTTCCTTATTGGAACCTGCCGGAATATTAACGGTCATACTGGGAATATCATAATACTTCTGGTCCAACAGACGGAAGTATAAGTCTTTACGATCACGGAAACGTTCATAGTTCATCACGTCCAAGGTATCTGTATCCAATCCGACGCGCACATCTATAGCTTTGTCTATCTCCGTAGAACCGCTAACCAATACAGGAAGTTGATAAGATACCTTCCCTTCCTTATTGTATCGCATATGAATGTCATAGACTCCGTTCTTTGCAAAAGAAACCGAGTGCATGAACAGTTCATCCTTCCACTCATCATTGCAGGCCGCCAGTGACAGGACGGTTACCAGCGTCATTACATAATAATATATCTTTTTCATCGATTCATTCGTTTATTGGTTAATCAAAAGAAGTCCAACCCGGGTTTTGAGTCAAGCGTCTGTTTCTCTTCAATTCCTGATGAGGAATAGGCCAGTAATACATCTTTTTAGAGAATACTGTGGGTAATGAAGGAACTACATAGGGTTCATAGAACAGGTCGCGATATTTCTCCGTCATGTTCATGTTGCAGCCATAAATCGGGGTGGCTTCTTCCACCGGAGCATCTTTCCAACGACGCAGGTCAAAGTAGCGGTGTCCTTCGGCAAACAGTTCAATCTGGCGTTCACGTTTCAGCTTCTTGCGGAACTGGGCTTTATCGGCATAGATGCTTGCATCATAATCGGGCACACCGGCACGGATACGGATAGGACGGATACCTTTCTTCATTTCATTCACATCGCGGCTTATCTGGTAAGTCTTTGAACCGTCATAAGACGGAATGGTATAACTTCCATCCAACTCATTCAACGCTTCGGCATAAATCAGCAACACTTCGGCATAACGGATAGAAGGGTCTGCCTTGTCTATCACACGATGTCCTTCCCAGCCGGCAGGATTACCGTCCTTTACAAAGGCATCCTGCGGATTGCAATATTTCTTCACGCCGATACCGGTACGGAGCCAGAACTCAGGGGCAGAGGGACGCATACCATCTTGTTGTCCACGATAATAAAAGACTTGCTTATAACGCATATTTTCATCATTCAAGCTGGTCATATCCCATACGCTGCCATTGAAGGCAACAGATGCATAGAAACGCGGTTCGCGGTTGGCATATTCCAGATAGACACCTTCCGACAAGGGTTTGTAGCGTCCTTCTTCCACATCTTCGCGGGTAACATAGCCTTTGGGGCGTTCGCGGTTGTCGCGGTTGGGGTAATCGCCCGGCATATAGTTGTTCATACCCGGCATGTCGGTTCCGTCGTTCATATAATAAGCATCGCACTGCTTCAGGCTGATTCCGTGTGTGTTCCATCCGTTCAGTGAAGAAGGGAATTGGTGTCTTGCCAGTTCGATACAGTTTTCCTGAGTCTGATTGGCGCCACGGGTAAAGATCAATTCCGGATTATCCGAAGGTCTTATATCACCATCGAATATGGAACGGTATGATTCAAACGGGTCTATGTTCTTCCATCCTTCGGGCCAGTCTTTGTCCGAAAATTCATCATTATGAGGAGGCACGATGGTTGCCGGATAGCCATGATTCACATCGTGCTCACGGAAAGGCGCTACATACAGGCTGTAACGGTTCAATTCCATCACATCCTTGGCAGCGGCAGCAGCCTTTGCCCACATTTCCTCATCGTATTCTTGCGGGATAAGGCAATTTCCTTCATCATCCACCAGTTCCGCCATGTCTTTATTACCGTTATTCAACGGGCTGGCGGCAAAGAGCAATACCTTTGCGCGGGCAGCCAAGGCAGTACCGCGGGTAGCTTTGTTTATTTCACGGTTGGAGCGTTCCAACGGAAGATCTTTGGCGGCCAAAGCCAATTCGTTACTGATATACTCAGCACAAGTCTTATAAGAACTACGGGGCACTGCCAGGTCATCATAAGATGCCGTGTAGTCCAAACCTTCATCGGGCAACAAAGGAATCGGCCCGTATCGGCGAAGCAACAACCAATAGTAATAAGCACGCAGGAAACGCGCCTGTGCCTTATAGTCGGCTATTTCTTCTTTACTCAGTTCTTCATTGATGTCAATATTCTGAATCATGGTCGAAGCGTCACGAATAGACATATAGCACTGTCCGTAGGAGTCGTTGAACCAGTTTTCATCGTATTCGCCAAACTTAAAGGTGCGATACCTATTGCCACGGTCGCCGCAATACATATCATCGGAGAAGTTGAACATGATGTATCCCTTGCTGGCTACATCTGCCTGATGGTTCACCAAATTGGAGTAAAGGGCTGCCAGCCATCTGTCGGAATAATCCTTCTTTGCAAAGACCTTTTGCTCATTCAACCGGTCATTGAAATATTTATCCACACTCAGGAAATCGGAACAAGAAGCAAAAGCGAGTCCCATTCCCAGCAGGGCCGAAATCAATATATGTTTTCTTTTCATGGTTCTTAAAATTAAAAATTAACAGTCAAACCTAATGTATAACTCTTTGATAGCGGGTATGCCATACCATCATTGCTACCTATTTCGGGATCCCACAGTTTCAGGCTGTCCCAAACGGCAAGGTTGTTGCCCAACAAGTAGAAACGTACATCGCCGATGTGCAGCTTGTTAACAAACTGCTTGGGCAGCGTATAGCCTATTTCCAATGTCTTGAAACGCAGGTAAGCCCCATCACGCAGCCAGTAAGTAGAAGCTTTCTGGTTATTCTCATTTCCACCATAGCTCAGGCGCGGATACTTGGCATTAGGATTCTCGGTGGCAGGGTCGCCGGATATTTCACTGGAAATCCAACGGTTGCCCGGTTTGGCAAGATCAGTCAGCACATTTCCCCAGTTGCCTTCAGAGAAAGCATATACGGCCGGACCTTTAATCATATAAGATGATTTGCCGGCTCCCTGGAAGTGCACATTGAAGTCGAATCCTCTCCATTGTGCTGATAATCCCACACCATAGATCATGTTTGGCACGGTAGTGGCACCGATAGGGGCTTCATCATATTCATTAATCACACCATCACCGTTCACGTCCTTGTACTTGATGTCACCGGGCATGTATTCACCAAAGGTCTGTTTCGGACTGTTGCGGATGTCGTCATAATCTTTGAACAATCCCAAAGCGATCAAACCGCGTGCTTGATTCCAGCGATAGCCTTGTGTCATCTTATAAGAGTAATATTGCTGTTCTTCGTCATATTCCAGTACTTCATTCTTGGTAAAGGTCATGTTACCACGCAGGGTGAAATCAACTTCTCCCACTTTGTGCTTGAACATGAAGTTACCGTCTATACCCTTGGAACGCATCTTGCCTACATTTGCCCAAGGTGCATTCTTCCTTTCTTCATTGTACCACAATCCCACCATGTTGGACAGGAACTTACGCTGCATGAAGATCTTCTCGCGGGTATCCTGATAAACATCTACCGTCAGGGTGAACTTACCATTCCATAAAGACAGGTCAAGACCTAAGTTGTGCTTCTTGGCAACTTCCCATGCCAGATTGTTGGAAGCAACCTGTGTATAGTGGTATCCGCCAAACTGCCAACTACTGTTGTAATCACCAAAATCGTAGCCTCCTGCATCACCGAAAGAACTCAGATAAGGGAAGCGCACATCATCACTGATTTTATCATTACCCACTTCACCATAAGAGTAACGCAGTTTCAGCATCTCAATCCAAGGGGCATGCTTCTTGATGAACTTTTCTTCTGCTAAGTTCCATCCTACGGAAGCTGCGGGGAAGAAACCGAAACGGTGTCCTTTGGCAAAGTTCTCGGAACCATTATAACCAAAGTTGAAATCGGCAAAATACCGGTAGTTCCAGTTATAAGTTACACGCCCGGCAATACCCTGGTTACGCTTGGAGATACCTTTCATAATATCTTCGCCGATATTTACTGTTGTTGTTTCTTCGCGCTGGGTATATTTAAACGTACCGCCCACGTGGTGGTTCTGCTTGAAAGTACGATCATAATGCAATTCCGCTTCAAAGTTTTCCAAACGGTTACCGGAAGATTCGGAAGATTGTTTCATTAACTGCTCTTCAGAGATGCGGTTCATTATCAGATTACCGTTTTCATCGCGGCGGCGCTCAGCTTTCCACTGTTCCGGCCACTTAATGCGTTGGTTTTCATTTTCGTTATTCGTATCATAACCAAAACGTCCTACAAAGCTAAGGCCTTCCAGCAAGAAGTCGAGTTTCTGCTCCAGCGTAATGTTGGTCTGAATCTTGTTCTTCCAGTTTTCGCGATAACCGGTCTGTGTGGCCAAAACCCAAGGATTGGTGTAAACACCCTTTCCATAAGCCGGCACTTTGCCGTCCGAATACATAACAGGGATACTGGTAGGGGTAGTACCTACGATAGATTTCCAGATATCATCACTCAATCCCGGTTTATTCTGTTTTTCCAACGAACCGGATACACCTACGCGCAGCAAGGTGGTTTTGGTGATGTCAATATCCACATTCATACGATAGTTCCAACGCTTCATGTTTGCATTGGTATCATAATCTTTTCTCAGTGAAGAATCGGTCTTATACATACCTCCTTCGTCAATGTAACTTCCCGAAAGGAAATAGCGAGCGGTAGAACCACCACCATTTAAATCAAGAGTAGCACGTTGTGTAAATGCACCGTCTTTCAGCAATAAGTCTTTCCAGTTTACATTGGGATACAAGTCCGGGTCCAGACCGTTGCGCAGCAATTCCAGTTCACCGGGAGTATATTCCGGTTCCAGGTTGCGGGTGATACGCGCTTCGTTCAACATATCGGCATAGGTAAGCCCGTCCACAAATTTAGGAGTACGGGTACGGGTGTTATAAGAACCTTCCACCTTGGCATTGATATTGATCTTACCGGATTTACCTCTTTTGGTCGTAATCAATACAACGCCATTCGCACCTTTAGAACCATAAATAGCGGTAGCCGAGGCATCTTTCAATACGGAGAAAGATTCAATATCTTCCACGTTGATTTCATTCAGTGAACGTTCAAAGCCATCCACCAATACCAATGCACCACTGCTGGCACCAAAAGTAGAGATACCACGCACCCAGAACTCAGAGGTATTCTTACCCGGCTCGCCCGAAGTCTGCATGGCGATCACGCCTGCCACATTACCTGCCAATGCATTGGTAATACTGGTGGCAGCAGCTCCTCCCGCCTTTTTCAGCTCGCTCAGGTTCACGGTAGAGATGGCTCCTGTTACAGTGGCTTTTCTTTGAGCACCCGTACCGGTTACGACTACTTCGTCCAGTACGCTTCCCGAAGACGGGATCATTTTTACATTGATTACTTTCTGGTCTTTTACTAAAATCTCCTGTTTATCATAGCCTATGTATGAGAAGATCAAGGTCTTATATTGGTTAACCTTTATTTTATATTTACCTTCAAAGTCTGTGATTGTTCCCAGTCCCGGCTCATCTTTCACAACGATGTTCACACCAATCATCGGTTCATCCAGTTCATCTGTAATAAGCCCCGTCACTTCTACCCTGTCTTGCGCTAAAGCAGGGAGGGAACATATAAGTAATAGTATTCCGATTAATAAATATTTCTTCATATATTTAATGTGTTTATCATGTTATTATTCCACTCTAATGGTGCGGATGCGTTTGTTGCCCATATCTGCAATGTAGAATGTCTTGGAATCTTTGTCATAAACAATGCCCGAAGGATTTCTGAACTGCGCCTCTTTACGCAAGTCGCCGTCAGCATATCCTGCCTCGCGGGGACGGCCTGCAAAAGTAGAAACCACCCCATCCGGAGAGATCTTACGAATACAATGGTTGTCCACATCACAAATATAGAAGTTGTCGTCCTCATCAAAGCAACCTTCATGGGGCTGGTTGAAACGTGCTTTCGTTCCTACGCCGTCGGCAAAATCAGCAGATCCTTTCTTTCCACAGAAGATGTTCGCCAGCTTCAGTTCGCGTCTGTCTTCATCAAAATAAGATTTCAAAATATATTGTTGGTTCTTCACTACCAGATAAGCGAATTTGCCGCTTGGGGCAAACTGGATATTAAATTCCCAGCGCACATCATCAATCTTGAACAATTCCTTTTTCTCGTTCAGGGCATAGTCCCATTTGTATAACTGTCCCTGTTCAAAGCTGTTAAAGAACAAATCGCCGGTCTTGGGATGGATAGAGGCACCGTTACACCATCCGGAACGGATCATGCTGGACCAATCCTTAAAACCATCTGCACGGTAAGAACGGGCTACAGCCATACTTCCATGACCATCGGCATCATTGGCAATAAAAAGGGTATCGCTGTCCAAGCTGAAAGCAAGAGTACGGGGACGTCCCATATCGCCTCCGGTTCCCATCAGTGTAGTTACCGCATCATTTTTAATGGAAATTCTTCGGATAGAATTGTATTCCTCAATGAGCCAAAGGTCTTTGTTATTATCCATTGCCAGCCAATAAGGAGCCTGGAACTGCGCTTCTGCCAGCGTACCGTCTTTTCGGGAACTGTTTCCGTCACGGTCCACATAACCACACAGTGTGCTTACACGCATAATACCTTTATACTCAAACGGTTTTTCAAATGAATATTCTGTCGGAGTCTCGCCTTCGCCGCCGATGGTCACTTTCACAGTGCCTTCACCTGCTCTTACAGGCACTTTACCATAAATACAGGTATTATTCACATTGATCACCAATGCATCCTGACCGTTAATAGTTAACTTGACACGAGATTTGTCATTTCCGAAATTATCACCATATACAAAAAAATGGTCACCACTAGTTCCCGATTCGGGAGAGAAACGCTCGAATGTCACAGGCTTAGACGAATCATATCCCTTTCCTCCCTCATCATCATTGTCATCCTTGCAACTCGTTGCAAAGCAAAACACGAAAGACAGTAACAGTAGAATACTGCCCCGAATTTTCTTTTTACATGCTTCTTTCATAACTTAAATTTATAAGATTAATTAGTTTCGGTTTATCAAAGGTTATTCAGGCCCGTTTGAGAAACGGTGGCAAAAATATCGAAAGACAAACTAAAGAATCAAAAAATGCTATTCAAAAAAAGGTAAAAGCTAACCAGTTTGCTTTTATCTCAATACTTTACTATTGATTACTGCAAACTGGTCAGATTTTTCTAATAAGTAGTTATTGATTGTGCATCCGTTCCATCAACATCTTCATAAAAAAGCCGCCTACAACGGAACGCGCTTTGAAGTTCATCATCTGCGCATTATCCGTATCATACCAGTCACTGATGGGAACACGTGACGGAGTTTCATTGGCATATTTATAAACAGGGGCAAGCAATGCATTAAAATCCGCGTCTGTTCCCAGGCAGGCCGCCCATAGAATCCAGTCATTCTTGGTGTAATTCTTACGGGAGTCGAGAGGAAGCCCATAGGTATGCTGGTTCTTCTGATAGAAAGCCAGTTCTGTAGTGGCAATCTGTGACGGGAAGATATTCCAGTTGAAAACCTTATCCCAAGCCATGTTGTATTTCTGGCTCCAAGTGCCCGGCTTATCAAACGCCAGTTTATAATGGTCGCCGTCAACCGCCATTTTTTCCCATTCCACCGCCATTTGGCGTGCGGCATCGTCATAGCGTTTTGCTACATCATCTTTGCCCAGCATATGCGCCATTTTTCCATAACCGGCAATAGCCATAATGGCTTTTGCAGAAAGATTGGCATTATGCGCCAAGTGTCCGGCAAAGTCATCCGTACATACTTGGTTTTCGGGATCAAGTCCATGCTCCAGCAGGTAGTTTGCCCAGACGGTCAATGTTTCCCAGTGTTCCTTGGCATAGTCTGCGTTGCCTTCCACCATAGAAATGGCGGCTGCCAGCATCACCATATTTCCTCCTTCTTCTATCGGCATATCGCCGCCATACAGCATACCGTTGGCAACAGGATATGTTCCCAAGTCATGTGCCGGGAAAGGTTTTGTCCACCGTCCGCTTTCACTGTAGTGGAAAATAGAGGTCATCATGCCTTTCAGCAAATCCGGGTTATAAATAAGGAATAAAGGAGAAGACGGATAAGTAATGTCTACGGTATTGATACATCCGTTGCTATGATTTTCCTTAGAGAAGAAAAGTACGTTTCCCTCATCATCGGTAAACAGCTTATGGGCAGTGATTGCCTGGCGATAAACCAAAGCGCACAGTTCGGCATACTCTTTACCGCCTGCCTTTTCGGCTTCCTCCATCAATTCTATATCAAACCGGCGGCAACGCTCCATCAGCGAGGAATAGTTCGCTTTAAAGTTTTCAAAAGCATCAAAGATGCTTACCGAACCGTTGTGTTTCCAGTAAGCCAAACGGCGTTTGTAGAAATACTCCAATGAGTAGATGTCATCATAACCCAGCATTACATACCCTTCTTTTCCTTCTTTATCCACTTTGCCCAAGTTGTGCGCATACGCCATGGCAGGCATTGAATTGATGCCGCTGCTACGAACATTCTGCTTGCCGGGAAGGAGTTTGCCGGTATTGATAAATGCTTCTTTCATGGGGTTGGGTTCTCCTATGCTGAGTGATCTGTCGGGGGCATCATTGGCTGCCAGGTACACATATCCCCAGTCTATACGCACTCCATCACCCTTACGAACGGTGTAGGGTTGTTCTATAGTGCCTGCTTTCAGATAGCTCATGCCGTTATGCTCCTCTTTATTGGCAAGGGTGGGCTGACTGGGTTCATGCACAGCCAGTTGGGGAGTAGTTTCCAGATAAACCTGCACATTATGTTGCTTTTTATCCAAAGAGCGTACCCGGTAGGATATATAATTAATAGGAGTCGAGATCAAGTCCAAGTCTTCCATCAGCAAAGGAGCCGTAAAGACAAGATCAAGCTCTACCGGACCGCACGTAAAAGTATAATAAGTCTGTGTAGGCAATACATTGACTGACTTCTGCACGGCAGCTTCCTTAAAGTTGCAAAGTTGCTCGCTTTCCAGGTATAAGCCAAAATCCATATAAGCCCCGCCGGTGGTGTTGTGGCAATGGGCGGCAATTACGTTCTTGCCTGTACGCAGCTTCGCTTTTGCTTTCGCTGTCAGTTCAAGCGTTACATCATTCTTCCAAGAGTAATCGGTTGCCACCAACTGTTCCCCATTCAGATACAATTCAAAAGTATCATCATGGGAGTAGCGAAGGTAAACGGTCTGATTCCTCACATCTTTATCCAGCGTAAAATGACGGCGTGCCCAAATGTCCTTTGTATTCCACTCCGTACCGATACGTTGCATATCCCGTGTGCCGAAAGCCGCCTTTCCGCTTTTCCAGCCAGCGTCATCATAATTAATGCTTTTCCAGTCTCCTGCCGGAGCATCAAATGTATATTGAGCTTCCCATGCACTATCGTCCGTCATGGGAACAAGCGACTCCAGGCTCAGTTTATCTTTTCCCATGAAGCGGAATACCTTGCCGTCTACACGTACTGCACCCAGCAAAGGATGTTCGGCTGCCGTCCAGTGTTCGGTATTTCCCTCTGTCAACTGGTTGTAGGGCGACCAGATAGAGAAATAAGTATCTGATGTGATTAATGGAACCGAAGGCGCCCTGAGTGCAATATCTTTGCTCGCCTTGAATAAATCAGCAGCCTCAACGCTTCCCATCAAGCAAATGGAGGCCATGATTGCTAAAACCTTTTTCATCTTTTTCCTTGTATTAAAAACTACTCACCTAATGAGTTACAGATTGCTTCATTAATCTCTTTCACCCTCTTTTCGTCCACTTTTATCAGTTTACGGTCGTAAGTGATTAATCCGTTCACTTCTTCTTCCACATCCGTTATCTGTGTATAGACAGCCGCAGAGAATCCTTTCTTCACCAATTTCAATAGTATATCGGCATACTTCACATATTCATCGGTTACCTCTTTGGGAGTATTGAATTTCACATATCCCCAATTCTTTTCGGGCGTCCAAAGATGATCCTTTACTGCCATGCCGATGCCGCCATATTCGCCCAGCACAGTAGCGCGTTGTGCATCATAGAAATCAAGATGAGGCTGCGGATAGTTATGAAGATCCAGCATATCGCCACATTGGTAGTGATTACCTCCACTGGCAGGGTCTACCAAGCGGGTAGGATCATATTTCTTAGTCCATTCGGTTATCTCTACTGTTTTGAACTGTCCCCAGCATTCGTTAAACGGTGTCCAGATGCCCACACATGGATAAGAGTAAAGCGCATCTATTATTTCTTTCCATTCTTTACGATAGTTGGCTTCAGAAGCCTCTGAACGGATTGCTTCAGGGCCGTTATAGTAGTTGCGGCTTTGCCATTCGGCAGGTCCGCGTCCGCCGTTGGGCATATCCTGCCATACTATCAATCCCAGTTGGTCGCAATGGGTGTACCAGCGTGCAGGCTCTACTTTTACGTGCTTGCGGATTGTGTTATAGCCAAAGTCCTTAATCTTCTGAACATCATAAACCAAAGCCTCATCCGTGGGAGCTGTGTAAAGCCCATCGGGCCACCAACCCTGATCCAGCGGTGCGAAAAGGAAAATATCTTTGTTATTCAACTGGAAACGGACAATGCCATCGCTGTCCCGGCGGGTAGAATATTTACGCATGGCTGCATAACTGCCCACTTTATCCACTACATTGTTATTGGCATCGCGCAAAACAATCTCGGTTTGATAAAGGAACGGACTCTTGGGAGACCATAATTTCATATCATCCGGCATATTAATCTCAATTTTCTGGCCGTTCAGTGCGGCAGCTTTGGCTATCTGCTTGTTGCCATCCATCACTTTCACCTCTATAATGCTTTGAGATTCGGGCATACTTGTCTCTACTTCCATTACCAATGTTTTCTTATCAATATCGGGAGTCGCTTTGACCTGTGCAATGTGGTTGGCGGCTACGGGTTCCAGCCAAACGGTTTGCCAAATGCCGGTAACCGGAGTGTACCAAATGCCACCCGGTTCTGCTACTTGTTTTCCACGTGGTTGTTCGCCTCTGTCCGATGGATCCCATACTTTCACGGTCAGTTGGTTATCACCTTTTTTCAGCACGGGGGTTACATCGAAAGAGAAAGGAGTAAAGCCGCCTGTGTGCCGGCCCACCTTGATGCCATTCACCCATACATCCGCTTGCCAGTCCACTGCGCCGAAATGAAGAAGGATACTCTTTCCTTTCCAGTTGGCTGGCACAGTAAAGGTGCGGTTATACCACAGTTCTTTATTCTCACCTACCAGTTTGCCTACTCCGGACAGGGATGATTCCACTGCGAAAGGAACCAGAATATCGCCTTCATAAGCAGCAGGTTCTTTTTCTCCGCGGTTGGTAATGGCATACTTCCATAGTCCGTTCAGGTTTTTCCATTCGCCACGTTCCATAATGGGGCGTGGGTACTCAGGGAGTACATTGTTTACTTGGATCTTTTCTGCCCACTCGGTTTTAATCTTGTTGCCGGCAGGCTGCCACTGCGCAAAGATTGGAAAGCTAAGCGATGCGGCAAGCATAAATGTTAATAAGTTTTTCTTCATGATACAAATTTATTTATTTCTATATTTCTAATAATCACTTTCATTCAGGCATACGACTCCCCTGACGGCTCTATCATCCCTTTTCGGGAATAGGCTGTCTCAATAAAAGAAACAAGAATCTAATGTTACTTCATTTTATTTGCCCGAAGGCTTCGAAAGAGGAGTCCCCACCTTTACCGGAGTCCCCAATTCAGGTATCCCCTGTGCATTCCACATTATCTTTTGCAACCTCGGAGTACGAGAGTCAATCGCTCCGGGGGCATCATTCGGTATTTGCCGTGCATGATACAACATATACCACTCCTTTTGGTCCGGCGAAGGAATAAATGAAATTCCTCCCGTGCCGAAAACACTATCTTTAGGATTCTGCATAAAGACAGGAGAATCACTTTTATGCCATGCGGCGGGGTCCAGTAAATCGCTATCGGCATCAGCACTCAGCATCCCTATACAATAATAAGGTGTCCATCCGCCACTTGCACCATAATATATCAAAACCTTATCGCCGGATTGACTGAAAAAGGCTTGCGGGTTCTCATTCACATAAACAGCATAGGCCGTCTTGCTGCCATCCGGACTGATCCATTGGCGTTCCCACTCATATTCGGGCTGTGAAATAAGGACTCGCCCGGACGAAAGCGTCCACGGATTCTCCATTCCGGCAATGTAAATGCACTGCGTTTCCATATCCGTCTTCTTTTTCTGCCAGCCACTCCATATCAGGTATTGCTTGCCCCGATGTTCAAAGGTACTGGCGTGGATCGCCCAATTATTATCAGCATCCGTAGAGATATGGCCTTTAAAGCGGAAAGCGCCCTGCATCGGATCTTCCGAATCATTTTCCGCCACATATATCTGATGATTGTCCGTATTGCCATCATCTGCCGTATAATAGAGATACCACTTATTATCAATACGATGAATTTCGGGAGCCCACAAATGAAAACGGCTTTTCTGGTTTTCGGGCACATATACTATTTTATGTTCTGCATTCCTTAAATTGGTAATATCGTCGGTCACCCAAAGTGAGATTTCACTTTCCGTTCCCTGCGTATAATAGTATTTTCCATTGTAAAAGGTAGCCCACGGCTCGGCGCCGGCATCCAGCAAAGGATTCATATAGGTATCCTTTCCCGCCGCGTCTGCCTCCTTATTATCTTTCTTGGTCTGGCAACCGGCGCAGCATATCAATGCTATTATTACTAACAATTTTGTTTTCATAGTCTTTCATTGTTTAACGCTACAAAGAAAGCACGATTCCAGGAATTACAAGCAAACTTTCCGTTCAAATAAAGCAAAAAGCTATTCTTTTTTGCCTTATCATACCCGCTGTACACCATTTACAGGCGGATGAATGGAATTTATTATTTAATGAACAGATATTATTCCGGGTACTATCTTTATTTCTCCATCTTTGTATCATCATTAAATAAAACTGCAAAATTCAGAATCATATGAGAAAAGTATCAGCCTTATTTCTTATGCTCCTTGCAACCGTGGGAGCCATGGCGCAAAAAAGCGCAACTTACCAAAATCCCGTGATAGACACCAGCCTGCCCGACCCTACCATCATCCGGGCGGACGATAACCTCTTTTATCTCTATGCCACCGAGAACATTCCCAATGTTCCCATCTATCGCTCTCCCGACCTGGTGCATTGGGAAATGACGGGAACCGCATTTACCGACAGCACCCGCCCCACTTTTGTACCCAACGGACGAATCTGGGCACCGGATATTAACAAGATAAAAGGGAAATACGTCCTATACTATTCCATGTCCACCTGGGGCGGCGAATGGACTTGCGGCATCGGCGTGGCAACTGCCTCCCGCCCCGAAGGCCCTTTTACGGACCAAGGAATGCTCTTTCGCAGCAATGAAATGGATGTTCAGAATTGCATCGACCCGTTTTATATAGAAGACAACGGAAAGAAATATCTTTTCTTCGGCAGCTTTCACGGCATCTATGGAGTGGAACTGGAAAATAACGGACTGGCGGTAAAGAAGGATGCCCGCCGCATCCGCATAGCAGGAACAGCCTATGAAGGCACCTATATTCATAAGA
>ERZ791659.12-NODE-12-length-142329-cov-4.55445_pt1 | contig 142329 bp, 112 predicted proteins | sample MGYA00510053_ERZ791659 | MGnify/ENA primary metagenome ERZ791659 (study PRJEB30046, sample SAMN00715192) | human gut metagenome | study: EMG produced TPA metagenomics assembly of the A metagenome-wide association study of gut microbiota in type 2... | reverse complement strand
CAACAACAAAGGCACCTGAGACAACAACAAAGAAGCAGGAACAGACAACAAAGGCACCTGAAACTACGACAAAGAGTCAGGAAACAACAACAAAGGCACCTGAGACAACAACAAAGAGTCAGGAAACAACAACAAAGGCACCTGAGACAACAACAAAGAAGCAGGAACAGACAACAAAGGCTCCTGAGACAACAACAAAGAGTCAGGAAACAACAACAAAGGCCCCTGAGACAACAACAAAGAAGCAGGAACAGACAACAAAAGCCCCTGAGACAACAAAGAAGCAGGAACAGACAACAAAGGCCCCTGAAACAACAACAAAGAAGCAGGAACAGACAACAAAGGCACCTGAAACAACAAAGAGTCAGCAGACAGACAATAACAACACAATTACAACGGATGCAAAAAATACAACAACTGCTGGAAATAGTGAAGGCATAAACGGAACATCAGCAGAAAAAACTGCTTTAGGACGAGCTGCATTTTCAAAGAAAATTAAAAAGAAGTTATCATTAAAGAAGATTAAAGTGTCAATTAAAAAAGTTGAAAATGCAACAGGATATGAAGTAAGAGTTGCAACATCAAAGAAATTTAAGAAAACACTTTATAAAAAGTCATATAAGAAAGTTGCATTTACTTTAAAAAGCAAAAAACTTGCAAATAAGAAAAAACTTTATATTAAAGTAAGAGCTTATGTGTTAGATGGAACAAATAAAATATATGGCAAGTGGTCAAAAGTTAAAAAAGTTAAAATTAAATAATTTTTAATAAGATAAAGAATCTCCGGCATATTTGTGCCGGAGATTTTTAGAGTATAGAAAAAAACTGAATAATGAGATACAATAAAAAGAAAATTGAAAGTGCCGGATGGGGAAGTGCCACATTTTATAAGAATTACATAGAATTAACAAGAAAAAAGGGCGTGACAAAGATAGCATATTATGTGTATGGAGAAGTTAGATTCCTCTCAATATATGATTATACGGAATTATCACCCCAAAAGATGAAACTTAGAACATCTAATAGAAGATTGAATTTCTCATTAGATTTAGTAAATTCAAAAGATAAATATTCTAAGGGAGTATATACATCAATAGCAAAAGTAAGTTCAGAATTATCATCTAATGAAGATATTAATTATGATAAATTTAGTAAATATGAAAAAATGCTTACGCAGAGAAAGTTAAGTATAAACTTTTTATTTTATAATGATACATTTACTGAGAGTAATATGCCTAAAAAGACAAAAAACAGTTGGTACAAATTAACTGATTTCTATGAAAATATTATTTTCTAAAACTTTTTAGGTAAATTTTCTGCTCATCAGTAATCCGATAACTTTCAACAGCTTTTTGAATAGTTTTTCGATGAACCCATGGTGAAAGTTTGCGTTGCTCAATATAAGGGATAACTGTGTTCCACTGTTTAGCAAGAGCGGTTGCCATATACCATGCAATCATCATATTTACATAATATTCTTCAGATTTTACATTTGAAACAAGTTCTACATATTCCGGTTTAAAATCATCATCTAAATAAAGACTCATTAAAGCACCGATTCCATAACGGATAGTATAGGTATCTGAAGAATTAATCCATTTTTTTATTTCCACAAGTAATTCATCTTTATGTTTTGAAAAACATTTTGGTAAAGGTAAATCACATGTAGCCCAATTATTGATATAAGGAATAAATAACTTTACCTGTTTTATGCATTTGTCATAATCTTTTATTCCGGAAATTATCATCATATGAAGATTATTTTCCTCGTAATATGTATGTGGCAAATCTTTAATAAAAGATTTTGAATCTTCAGTTTTTGCATATTCTTTAGCAAATTTTCTTAATATAGGAGTACGAATGCCAATAATATTTTCTTTATTATAGCCTGGTATAAGCTTGCTATGAAAATCTCTATATTTTAAATCCTGTAATTCAAATAATTGTTTTTGTAGTGTATTCATATAAATCTCCACTTGAAAATATAAAAAAGTTTTATTTAAATATTGCTATCTATATTGCAGGAACTATTTCTACGGATATCTGGTCGAATTTGTTTTCCAAATCTTTAGTAATATGTTCCTGTATTGTTTTAAATTCTTTAATTTTTAAAGTATCAGATTTGCTTTTAACATATACTTCAATCCATGTTTTTCTTCCGGTTTGTGTTACATCAAGAAAATCTAAACTATAATCATAATTTTGAATATCTTCATTAACAACATCTCTTATTTCATCCATGACTTCCTTATCAGGAGAAAATAATACAAGTTCCTTTAAGGTCTTTATAATTTGAACTACGGGTTCTTTTACAAGGAATAAAGAAACTAAGATAGCTACAGTAGAATCGATGTAAGGAATAATAAATTTCAAAGTTGTGTTAGTAAGGAAAATTTGTAACAAAAATGCAACGGAAATTCCAAGAGTGCTTACAATATCTACTTTCCATAAATATAATTCAGACTGAATCATCATAGAAGAATAACTTCTGCTTAAGTGCTTTAATACCAAAAAAGTAAGCATACAGAAAAAACAAAGTGAAGATTCGTATGCTAAAACGCTGATAGCATTTACAGTATGACCACCATTAAGTAAAACTTTTACATTTGATGTAATCATATTAATAACTACTGCTAATAAAATTAAATATTTTATAAGAACAAGTAAAGATTCAATTTGAGAAAAACCATAAGGTTTCTTTTCAGATACCGGTTTATACAAAAATGGAACAAGTATAAACATTGGAAGTAAGAGTAACAAATCGAATAAGTCAAATATTCCATCGGCAATTACTGTTTTTGAACCAAGGAAAAATGCTGCAATTACTTCGACTACTGTAAAAATAATTGTTCCGGTAAGTGATAATCGTAAAATTTTGTTTTCCGTTTTATATTTTTTATCGTCCATGATAAATTGAAAAAATCCTTTCTAGTGATATGAATTGTGCCCAATTCTTATTAAAAAGTTCATAATTATGATAAAGTCTGGTATAATACTAGTGTCAATAGTATAAATAATAAAAAAAATACGGTAAAATAAACTACATTTCAAAATAAATAGAACAAAACATTAGTATAGTACAAGAGTAAAGAAGAGGAAAAGATGAAACGTAAAAAAACATTTAATATAGGAGAAGTGTCAAGGCTTTTTAATATTAGTGTAGATTCAATTCGTTATTATGAGAAAATAGGAATATTAGAGCCGACACGCAATGAGGGAAATAATTACAGAGTATATACTTTATCGGATATCAGACAACTTACAATGATAAGAGAATTGTTAGGACTTAATTTCTCGACTGAAAGAATTAAGGAATTTGACCGAAACCAAAATGTGGAAACTACAAAAATGCTTCTTTCAGAAGAACTTAATATAGTAAATAAAAATATAGTAGAATTATTTGAAAAGAAGGTAAGTATAGAAGCAAGAATAAAATCATTAGAAGAAAACATTAATCATACGGATTTGGGAAACATAAGGATAAAAGAGTTTGATGAAAGACAGTGTGTAATGATAAGTGAGTCGAATCTTGATGATGATGACGTAGATTATTATCTTGTAAAATATATGCAGTCCCATAAAAATAAAGTTGATACAATAGGAGCATGCGACTGTTATGTGTTGGATATATCAAAAATAAGTGAAGATGGAAATTCATTTGTAACAAAAGGTGTATTTTTCTATTCAGATACATTATTATATAATAGTAATTATTCTTTACCGGCAGGAAAATATTTACTGATATTTTATAAAGGGCCATCTACTAGAACGAAAGTGGCGGTAGACAGATTGATAGCTTACGCAAATGAGCATCATTTGAAAATTACAGGTGACCCGATAGAATTTTGCCATATTGATGATTATGAAACGTCGGTAGATGAAGAATGTTTAACAGAAATTCAAATTCCGGTTAAATAGTTTTAAAATACGAGGAAAGAAAAATGAAAAGAAAAAATAAACACGAAGAAGAAAAAAGTACAAAAAAAAGCGGGACTTGCAAAAACATATTTGGGTGCTAAATGTGTAAAGATTGTGGCAATAATTGTGATTATAGCGATTGTTATAAGTGGAGTTGCAATCGGAACAAAGACATTTTAGATAAGGCAACTAAAAATGCACAAAAAATTGTAAAAGCTTTTTTTGAAAAAATTATGATTTAGATGAATACACAGTGAAGTTTAAATAATTTACATATGAAAGGTTTGAAAATAATGCAAAGGGAAAGCATGGATTCTAAAAGAAACAAATCAAAAGTTATTATAAGATATTATTATGACAGGGTATCCAGAGATGTAGGAAACTTTCTTAAGTGGATTACACTTGCCGTATTGACAGGGCTTGTTGTTGGTGGCGCTAGTAGTATATTTGCAGGATGTATAAAATGGGTTACTGAGTATAGAAATAATAATATTTGGGTATTTATGCTTTTACCAATTGTTGGTGTGGCAATAGTATTTATGTATCAGATAATCGATCCTCATGATGGTGGGACAAATCAGGTTTTATCTACTATAAGGTCAAGGGGAGATGTCCCACTAAAGGCTGCACCACTTATATTTGTATCAACATTGTTAACTCATCTTACAGGTGGTTCTGCCGGAAGAGAAGGGGCATCTATTCAATTTGGTGGAAGTATCGGAAACTGGCTTGGCAAATTAGTAAAACTTGATGAATTTGATCATCATGTAATGATTATGTGTGGTATGAGTGCCGCATTCGCAGCGGTATTTGGAACACCGATGGCTGCGGCAGTATTTGCAATGGAAGTTGTAAGCGTTGGAGTTATGTATTATGCCGCATTACTTCCGTGCGTCGTGGCGTCAATTATTGCAGCGGAATTTGCTACAGGTATGGGAATTGATCCTGAGACATTTAGCGTTACAAGAATACCTGCCTTAACTGTTGAAACTGGCTTTAAAATGGCAATTATATCGGTAGGATGTGCAATGGTCAGTATAATGTTTTGTATTGCACTTAAATTTGTAGCTAAAATTTATGGGAAATACCTTAAAAATTTATATGTAAGAGTTTTTGTGGCAGGCTGTGTAGTTATTGCGATAACAATGATTTTAAATACAAAAGACTACATGGGAGCAGGTAATGAGTTGATAGCAAGAGCAATAGAAACAGGACAGGCAAGACCATTAGACTTTTTATGGAAAATGATTTTGACGGCAGTAACAATGAGAGCAGGCTATCGAGGTGGTGAAATTGTTCCGGCATTTAGTGTGGGTGCAACATTTGGATGTGTGGCAGGACAGCTTTTAGGATTTCAGCCTGAACTTGCAGCAGCAGCAGGCATGGTTGCTTTATTTTGTGGAGTTACCAATTGTCCTATTACATCTATGCTTATATCCTTTGAACTGTTTGGATTTTCAGGTGTGGCATATTACCTGATTGCCATTTCAATAAGTTATTCGTTGTCAGGTTATTATAGTTTATACAAAGATCAGACAATTGTATATTCCAAATATAAGGCAAAATATATTAACAAAAGTACAAGATAAATTAACAAATGCATATACTTTCAATAATTAACTGAGGACTTTATATTGTTAACAAAGGAAAAACAAGGCGATTTCAGTTGAATTTGGAAAGAAAATATGTATAATATTACATTAGGGAACCTGGTTTATTTATAGTAAATGAAATATTTATTGTTTTATAAGTTAGTAAAAGCTTTTATATAAGGCAATTACAGACAGGTTTTCTGTGATGATGATATAAGAATCTGTATAAAGCAGAGTTTCTTTATATACTATTATGAAAGAAAAGAGGTTTAAATTAAGATGGCAGAAATCAATTTAAGCAAGTATGGTATCACAGGTACAACAGAAATCGTGTACAATCCTTCATATGAATTATTATTTGAAGAAGAAACAAAACCAGAACTTGAAGGTTATGAAAAAGGACAGGAAAGCGAACTTGGTGCTGTTAACGTTATGACTGGTATTTATACAGGTCGTTCACCAAAAGATAAATTTATCGTTGAAGATGAAAATTCAAAAGATACAGTATGGTGGACAACAGATGAATACAAGAATGATAACCACAAAGCAAGCAAGGAAGCTTGGGCTGCTGTAAAGGATATTGCTATTAAAGAACTTTCAAACAAGAAGCTTTATGTAGTAGATGCTTTCTGTGGAGCAAACAAAGACACACGTATGGCAATCCGTTTCATCGTTGAAGTTGCTTGGCAGGCTCATTTCGTAACAAATATGTTTATTAAACCAACAGCTGAAGAACTTGAAAACTTCGAACCTGATTTCGTTGTTTACAATGCTTCAAAGGCTAAAGTTGAAAATTATAAAGAATTAGGACTTAACTCAGAAACAGCAGTTGTGTTCAACATCACAAGCCGTGAACAGGTTATCGTTAATACATGGTACGGCGGAGAAATGAAGAAGGGTATGTTCTCAATGATGAACTACTTCCTTCCACTTAAGGGAATTGCATCAATGCACTGCTCAGCTAATACTGATTTAAACGGTGAAAACACAGCAATCTTCTTCGGTCTTTCAGGAACAGGTAAGACAACACTTTCAACAGATCCTAAGCGTTTACTTATCGGTGATGATGAACATGGTTGGGATGACAACGGCGTATTCAACTTTGAAGGTGGATGCTACGCTAAGGTTATCAACTTAGATAAAGAATCAGAACCAGATATCTACAATGCAATCAGACGTGACGCTCTTCTTGAGAACGTAACACTTGATGCTGAAGGAAAGATTGATTTTGCAGATAAGAGTGTAACAGAAAATACTCGTGTATCTTACCCAATCAATCATATCAAAAACATTGTAAGACCTATTTCATCTGCACCAGCAGCTAAGAACGTTATCTTCTTATCAGCAGATGCATTTGGAGTATTACCACCAGTATCAATCCTTACAGAAGCTCAGACACAGTACTACTTCTTATCAGGATTTACAGCAAAACTTGCTGGTACAGAACGTGGAATTACAGAACCTACACCAACATTCTCAGCATGTTTCGGACAGGCTTTCTTAGAGCTTCATCCAACAAAATACGCTGAAGAATTAGTTAAGAAGATGGAAAAGAATGGAGCTAAGGCTTACTTAGTTAACACAGGATGGAATGGTACAGGAAAGCGTATCTCAATTAAGGATACACGTGGTATCATCGATGCTATCTTAAATGGTGACATCTTAAATGCACCAACAAAGAAGATTCCATTCTTCAACTTTGAAGTTCCAACAGAACTTACAGGTGTTGATACAAAAATCCTTGATCCTAGAGATACTTACGCTGATGCTTCAGAATGGGAAGTTAAGGCTAAGGACTTAGCAGAAAGATTCATCAAGAACTTTGCTAAGTATGAAGGAAATGAAGCTGGTAAGGCTTTAGTTTCAGCAGGACCACAGATTTAATATTTAATTTATTAGAATGTAATGCGAAAGCATAAATTAATATAAGAATGTTTTATATTCAAAGAAAGCCAGGTGCTTATTGCACCTGGTTTTTATTGTATAGGGCAAGACCATGTTTACAAAGGCGAGTTTTTTTTGAAGAAAAAACGAGGCTTTAATTTTTTGACCATAATCCTTTAATATGGTATTATATAAAAGATTGAATTTAATAATGTAATTGATTAAAGTGATTTTTATGGTTTATAAATAAATTGATTATATCTATAGAAAATAACAAGTGAAATTAAAAAATATACTTAAAGAACAATTACATATAAAATTCTTTGATACTAAGGAAAGAGGATTAAGTAAATGCTAGCACTAATTAAAGAAATTAACAGCGCAGTTAATAACTTTATATGGGGTGTTCCTGCAATGACTTGCATTATAGGCGTAGGTCTTGTATTAAGTATTAGAACGGGATTTCTGCAAATAAGGAAGTTTCCATATGCAATGAAAGTTACGATTGGCCGTATGTTTAAAAAGAAAGAAGCGGCAGACGGAGCAATGACACCGTTTCAGGCAGTTTGTACAGCACTGGCTGCAACAGTGGGAACAGGAAATATAGCAGGCGTTGCCGGAGCGATTGCAATAGGTGGACCAGGTGCAGTTTTTTGGATGTGGATTTCAGCAATCTTAGGAATGTGCACAAAATTTTCTGAAGTAACATTAGCAGTTCATTTTAGAGAAACAAATGAAAAGGGTGAACTGGTTGGCGGACCAATGTATTACATAAAAAATGGTTTGAAAAAACATTGGCATTGGCTTGCGTACTTGTTCTCTATATTTGGTGTTTTAACTGTATTTGGAACAGGAAATGCAACTCAGGTTAATACAATTACAACTGCCATAGATTCAGCATTATTTAATTATGGAATTATTTCAAAAGATAGTGCATCTACAGTAAATCTAATTATAGGAATAGTACTTGCAGTATTATTATCGTTAATTTTATTAGGTGGAATAAAAAGAATTGGACAGGTTACAGAAAAACTGGTTCCATTTATGGCGGTAATTTATATTGTATTTGCATTAGGAGTTGTTGCTCTTAATTTTCAGAATATACCACATGTGTTTGCTTCTATTTTTAAAGGAGCATTTTCACCGGCATCAGTTACAGGTGGTGCTGTAGGAAGTTTCTTTATGAGCATGAAAAAAGGTGTATCGAGAGGAATTTTTTCAAATGAAGCAGGACTTGGTACAGGTTCAATAGCACATGCATGTGCAGATACAAGAAAACCTGTTAAGCAGGGATTGTTTGGAATATTTGAAGTATTTGTTGATACAATTGTAATATGTACACTTACAGCACTTGTCATTTTATGTAGTGAAATTCCGGTAAATTATGGAAGTGCCGCAGGAGCAGAGCTTACAATCTTAGGATTTACATCGACATATGGAACTTGGATTTCTATATTTACGGCAGTTGCAATGTGCTGTTTTGCATTTTCAACTATTATCGGATGGGGATTATATGGTTCAAGATGTATAGAATTTTTGTTGGGACCAAAGGTAAACAAGCCATTTATGCTTGTCTATTCATTGGTTGCAATAGTTGGAGCGACAATGGATTTAGGACTTATGTGGAGCATTGCTGAAACATTTAACGGACTGATGGCAATTCCAAACCTTATAGCAGTATTCCTGTTGTCAGGAGTTGTAGTTAAACTTGTAAAAGAATATTTTGCAGATGAAGGAAAAGAATAAGATAGTTATAATATCTGGTAATAGATAGATAAGAAGATGAAGAGACATGTAAAGTGTTTCTTCATTTTCATAAAAATAAAAAGGTTCTAAACCTTACCCCCAAGTAAAGTTTAGAACCTTTTTTTATGCGAAAATATTTTATCATAGGTAGATTTAAAGTAATACGTAAAAAGTAATACGTAAAAAGTTATACGAAAAGTTATACGGTTATATTTTGTAAAATTGAAAACAAAAGAAGGTTAAATTCTTTATAATATCAATAAAATTTTTTAAAAACACCTATAAACTTATTGATTTAGTAGAAAATAAATGATAGTATCGACAATAAATATATATTAATCCTATTCGCGAACTAGGAAAAGGCGGTGCGATTATGGGAAATATAGTAAAGCAATTAACAGAATTGATAGGTAATACGCCATTATTGGAAATTACCAATTACGAGAAAGAAAATGAATTACAAAGCAAGATTATAGGAAAACTTGAATATTTTAATCGACAGAGTAACAAATATGACTTCAGCATGCGGTGTCGTTGAAGAAGTAAACACAGACGAAAGTGCATTATATGAAGGAAGAGTAGACAGAAAAGTTAGAGCGGCAATTAAAGGACAGACTGCCATAACAGTAGAATTTGTAAATGGTGCAAACAGAGCATTTGTGGAAGACATAGAAAAAGCCCTTAATTTATATGGAATACATACTTATCTGTATGCTCCACAGGCAAATGAAGATGTTTCTACAGTAGTAAAACATTTACACAGAGCGGGTATTGTTGTATTGTTATTGCTGGATGAAAATCAGAAAAATAACATAAAAACTACAGATGTAAATTATATTACTGATTGGGATAAGGAAGGCACAGAAGTAGAACAGGTTGCAGGATTTATCCGTAAACAGCCTAATATGGAGATGGACACGTACATTTGACATCAAGACAAAGTGTGGAAATCCCATTTATAAAACTTGAAAATATAGAAGAAGTTATTGAAAAATTATTTTAGAGTAAGGAGAATGTGAAAATGTTAGTAACAGTAGCAGGTGAAAAGAAAGAAATTGAACAGGGAACAACAATTGCAAAGTTAATCGAAATTGAAAAAGTTGAAAATCCTGAATATGTAACTGTAACAGTTAATGATGAGTTCTTAAACAGAGCTGATTTTGAAACAACTCAGGGTAAAGAAAATGATACAATCGAATTCTTATATTTCATGGGAGGAGGAGCGTTTTAATGGCATTTACGAATGAACAGATGGAGCGCTATTCCAGACACATTATTTTGCAGGAAGTAGGTGTCAAGGGACAGAAAAAACTGTTAAATGGAAAAGTGCTTATTATAGGAACAGGTGGACTTGGATCCCCTGCAGCAATGTATTTGGCAGCAGCCGGAGTAGGAACAATTGGAATAGTTGATGCTGATGAAGTAGATTTGTCAAACCTTCAAAGACAGATTATTCATGGAACAGCTGATGTTGGCAAGGCAAAAGTTAAATCAGCAAAAGAAACCATGAATGCAATGAATCCTGATGTAACAGTTAATACATATCGTGAATTTGTTACATCTGAAAACATAATGGATTTAATTAAAGATTACGATTTTATAATTGATGGAACAGACAACTTCCCGGCAAAGTTTTTAATAAACGATGCCTGTGTAATGGCTAAGAAACCATTTTCACATGCAGGAATTATAAGATTTAAAGGTCAGCTTATGACTTATGTTCCTGGAGAAGGACCATGTTACCGTTGTGTATTTAAAAATCCACCTCCAAAGGATGCAGTTCCAACATGCAAGCAGGCAGGTGTTATTGGAGCAATGGGTGGTGTAATCGGAAGTTTGCAGGCAATGGAAGCAATTAAGTACCTTATAGGAGTAGGCGATTTGCTTACAGGAAAATTGTTAACTTATGATGCATTAAAAATGGAATTCCACACAATAAAACTTCCAAAAGCAGACGGAAGCTGTGCAGTATGTGGAGATCATCCGACAATTACTGAACTTATTGATTATGAACAGGTTGAATGCGACGGAAAGTAGGAAAATATGTTATACATGACAAAAGAAGATTATGAAAAAATCTTAAATTGTTAAAACCTGTGGTTTGATAGTTTAAGTCGTATTAATTGCTACCTTCTTTTAAATATTTAGACAGGCTTACGATAGACATTTTTTGCATATTGAGTTATCTTGAAAAGGAAAATTATCAAATAAAGATAAAATTGGTTAAGGTCAACAGATGATTTATAAATATCAGAAATTATTTAATCATACTTAACATTAAGATAAGAATTGGAGAATGAAATGTACTGCATTAGTGTTAACCATAAAAATTCAGACGCATTTATAAGAGAAAAATACGCTTTAAATGAATTAAAAAAGAAAGAATTTTATGATAAAGTAAGAAAAAACAAAAATATAAGTGGATGTATATGTCTGATGACATGCAATAGAAATGAAATATATTTTGAAGGAAATAAAGCCGCAGTTAGTGAAATTGAAAATATTTATAAAGAGATAAAAAATATAGATTATATCAAAACTCTGGCAAAAGAAAATAATGAAAAGAAAATCACTGAAGCAAAGAAAACAATGCTTATTACAGTAAGAAAATCATTTGGAGAAAAAGTTTGCGTAAATCAGGTTGGTTCATTAATGAGTGTATTTTTCACAGATAAAAAAGTAGTAGATTATGATACAGCACTTTCTTCCGATACAGAAAAATATGCCGAATACTTTAGATATATGTTAGAGTCAGGAATTAACCTTGCACCGTCTCAATTTGAAGCAATGTTTGTATCAGCAGCTCATACTCAGAAAGATTTAGAGGCAACAGCAAAAGTAATAGAAAATTTTAAATAAAAGAAAGGGAGATAGATATGAAGGAAAAATTAAAGGATTTAGTAATAATAGGAAGCGGTCCGGCTGGACTTTCAGCAGCAGTATATGCTCAAAGAGCAATGCTAAATCAGGTTGTTATAGAGAAAGAAATGTTTAGTGGCGGACAGATAATAAATACCGACAGAATAGATAATTATTTAGGATTATATGGTGAAAACGGATACGACATTGCAGTAAAATTCAGAGAACATGCAGATGCTTTAGAAGTTCCATTTGTAGAAGGAAAAGTTGAATCCATTGAAGATAAGGGTGAATATAAAGAAATTCATTTAGAAGATGGAGCGACAGTTGATGCTAAGGCTGTAATTATAGCTACAGGAGCTAAACACAGATTACTGAATGTAAAGGGTGAAAAAGAATTTACGGGTGCAGGTGTGTCATATTGTGCTACATGTGATGGAGCATTCTTTAAAAATAAGACGGTTGCAGTTGTAGGTGGTGGAGATGTAGCTTTGGAAGATGCATTATATCTTTCTAATATTTGTGAAAAAGTATATTTAGTTCATAGAAGAGATGAACTTCGAGGTGCAAAAATACTTCAGAGCAGAATATTTGAAACAAAAAATATAGAATTTAAACCTAGTTATGAAGTAAGTGAAATCTACGGAGAAGATATTGTAACAGGAGCAAAGTTACTTAATAAGAAGACAGGAGAAGAAGAGGAACTTTCTCTTTCAGCTGTATTCATTGCAGTTGGTATGGAACCACAAAGTGAATTTATAAAAGGACTTGTCGATACTGATAAGACAGGTTATATAATTGCTACTGAAGACTGCCGAACAAGTATGGACAAAGTTTATGCAGTTGGTGATATAAGAACAAAAAGTCTTAGACAGGTGGTAACTGCTGTTGCAGATGGAGCAGTTGCAATTACATCAATAGAGCAGGACACAAAGTAGAACTTACTTATTTTATGCAAAAACAAAATAAGTTAAAGCAAGTCTTTAAGAAATAAAGTAAATCCATAATATAATTAAAAAAACTAATTATATACTTGCGTTTATGATTAATAAATGATAGACTTCGCTTCATCAAACAAGGGCGTTTGGCATTTATTTGCCACACGTCCTTTTTGCGTTATATATGGCAAAGCCAAATGTAGAAAATTTGGCAAATGTATAATCCCTAAGAAGTAAATTCAAAGAGATATACGTGTAGAAGCCATATTTATAACATATACACTAAAGAGATTGAGAAAAATATGTTAAAAGAGCAGGAGGTATTATTGTATGAACTCAGGAGACACAGGTTTTATGTTGATTTGTGCTGCTTTGGTATTTTTTATGACACCGGGGTTAGCATTTTTTTATGGAGGTCTTGTAAGGCGAAAAAATGTAGTTAACACGATGATGGCAATAGTCATGATAATGGGATTGTCCGTTGTTATGTGGGCATTATTTGGGTATTCACTGGCATTTAGTGGAAACCATGGTGGAATAATAGGAGATTTCAGATGGTTTGGTTTAGAAGGAGTAGGCTGGGATATTGGACCTTATTCAGATTCAATTCCTAATTTAGTATTTTGTGCATTTCAGATGATGTTTGCAATTATAACACCGGCACTAATTACAGGATCAGTTGTAGGAAGAATGAAGTTTAAGGCACTCTTTATATTTGTAGCCATTTGGTCAGTAATTGTATATTATCCGTTAGCACATATGGTATGGGGACAGGGAGGACTTTTAGCAGAGTTAGGTTCAGTGGATTTTGCAGGAGGAGACGTTGTACATATAAGTTCAGGAATAACAGCTTTGGTACTCGCTATTATTCTTGGAAAAAGAAAAGGTTATGAAAGAGCAACATACAGAATCCATAACATTCCATTTGTTGTATTAGGAGCTACAATACTTTGGTTTGGATGGTTCGGATTTAATGCGGGAAGTGCATTAAAGGCAGACGGACTTGCTGCACATGCATTTATGACTTCAGCAATTGCATCAGCATCAGCACTTTTATCATGGATGTTTTTAGATGTGATAAATGACAAAAAAACAACATTGGTAGGTGCATCAACAGGTTTGGTTATCGGTTTGGTTGCAATTACCCCGGGAGCAGGATTTGTTCCAATCTGGTCATCATTTATAATAGGTGCACTCGTAAGTCCGATATGCTATTATGGAGTTATTCTTATTAAGAAAAAATTAAAAATAGATGATGCATTAGATGCATTTGGATGTCATGGAATCGGAGGAATCTGGGGCGGAATCGCAACAGGAATATTTGGAAAAAGTTCAATTAACCCAGTAGCAAAATGGGATGGTTTAATTTATGGTGAATGGAGATTATTTATAGCTCAGATAGAAGGAATACTTATTACAATAGCAATAGCCGTTGTAGGAACTTTAATCTGTGTAGCCATAGTTAGAATATTTACTCCATTAAGAGTAACTGATAGAGAAGAAAAAATCGGTCTTGATATATCACAGCACGGCGAAAGTGCTTATCCAAGTTTTAACGGTATGGATCAGTAAAAAGCCTTGAATAATAAACTTATTTGTCAAAGTAAAATGATATAAAGATTATAAAGTAAATAGTATCAAATTTAATATTTGTTAATTAAAAATTTTTAGATGAGATTAGGAGATGAAAATTCTATGATAATGAAAATAGATGCAATTGTAAGAGAAGAAAAATTTGAAGATGTAAAAAATGCATTAATGGAAATAGAAGTTAACGGACTTACAGTGTCGCAGGTTATGGGCTGTGGATTACAAAGAGGCTATAAGGAAATAGTCAGAGGTATGGAAGTAGAACCTCAGATGCAGCCAAAGATTAAATTTGAAATAGTTGTTTCTTCAGAAGAATGGGCCGAAAAAACAATAGAAGCAATTAAAAAAGCCGCTTATACAGGAGAATTTGGTGATGGGAAAATTTTCAGTTATCCTGTAGCAAGTGCAACAAAAATCAGAACAGGCGAAACAGGATATGATGCGGTACAGTGTCAGGAATAAAGAAACAGGATTGTAAGAAATAAAAGACTAAAGGTTTAGATTAAATATAAAGCCACAATTATGAAAAATTGTATCGAAGACAAATAAAATATCATAATTGTGGCTTTTATGTATTTATGTATGAGCGTTAATCCACGCAGCTTTTATTTCAGGTGGCATATCATCAGGAGAAAGATTCTTAAGTCTGTCTTCATTTCCGTCGGCTATAGCTGTATCGTAATACCAGCATTTAAAATTAATCATATCAAGAACCTTCTTTAAATGCTCAATTTCAGCTTCAACAGTCTCCTTCTGTTTTGCAAACATTTCCTTACGCTTTCCATAGGTGGCAGGTCCCTGCTGACACCACATCATAAATTCCTTGATGTCTTTAATTTCCATTCCCGTTTTTTTCAAACACTCAATAAGACGTAATGTCTCAACTGTGCCATCATCAAATCTTCTTGCACCTGATTCTGAACGGTTAAGGTTAGGAAATAACCCTTCTCTATCATAATAATGCAAAGTAGAAATTGGAAGATTAAACATTTTAGAAACTTCGCCAATATTGTAATAATTTGTATCCATAAGCAATTACCATGAAATGATTTCCTGTTAAATTCAATTGAAGGAGAACATTTCATTTTCCTTTCTTCGTATTATAAATTTATATATTTAAGTTGTAATACAATAAAATCATTAATCTGACTTCATTATATAATATTTTTCGGAAATTGGTTCATATAAATTTATGAAAAAATAAATATTGACCTAAAGTTAGGTTTATGGTTTAGAATACACAATATACGGTTATAATTTTATAAATTACGTATTTGAAAAAATGATTAATGGAGGACTTTGATATGTATTTAGAAAAGATTAACGGACCGGAAGATGTTAAGAAATTAACAGTTAAAGAGATGTCTACATTAGCAGAGGAAATGAGAACTGCATTATTAAAGAGAGCCAGCATTCATGGTGGTCATTTTGGACCTAACTTTGGAATGGTAGAAGCAACAATTGCTCTTCATTATGTATTTGAATCCCCAAAAGATAAAATAGTTTATGATGTTTCACATCAGACATACCCACATAAAATGCTTACAGGAAGAAAGGACGCATATCTTTATGAAGAACATTATGATGATGTTTCAGGATACAGTAATCCTCATGAAAGCGAGCATGATCATTTCATCATAGGACATACATCAACATCAGTAAGTCTTGCCTGTGGTTTGGCAAAGGCAAGAGATTTAAATGGTGAAAAAGGAAATGTTATTGCTGTAATAGGAGATGGCTCATTAAGTGGTGGTGAAGCATTAGAAGGATTTGATTATGCCGTAGAATTAGAAGGAAATCTTATAATTGTTGTAAATGACAATGATATGTCAATTGCAGAAAACCATGGTGGTTTGTATGGCAATTTAAAACTTCTTCGTGAAACAAATGGACAGGCAGAATGCAATTTATTTAAGGCAATGGGACTTGATTATGTTTATGTAAATGAAGGAAATGATGTAGCAAGCCTTATCGATGCATTTAATAAAGTAAAAGACAGTAGTAAGCCGGTAGTTGTTCATATTAATACATTAAAAGGAAAAGGATATGCACCTGCTGAACAGCATAAAGAACAGTGGCATTACAGTGGACCGTTTGACATAAAGACAGGAAAATCATTGTATGCTGAAGGTGGAGAAGATTATTCAAGTGTAACTTGTGATTATTTGTTAAAGAAAATGAAAGAAGACAAATCAGTAGTTGCAATTACTTCTGCAACACCAACTGTTATGGGATTTACAGAGGACAAGCGAAAAGAAGCAGGAAAACAATTTGTTGATGTAGGAATTGCAGAGGAGACAGCAGTTGCAATGGCAGCAGGAATTGCTTCAAATGGTGGAAAGCCGGTATATGGTGTATATAGCACATTTGTACAAAGAACATATGACCAGTTATCACAGGATTTGTGTATTAATAATGCACCTGCAACAATAGTTACATTCTGGGGAAGTGTATTTGGAATGAATGACGTAACACATTTAGGATTATATGATATTCCAATGATGGCAAATATTCCTAACCTTGTTTACATGGCACCTACGACAAAAGAAGAATATATTGCAATGCTTGATTGGAGTATAGAGCAGAATGAACATCCTGTAGCAATAAGATTGCCGGGTGGAGAAATGATATCTGACGGTAAAGAAGTTACGAAAGATTTCTCTAAGTTAAATAAATATGAAGTAACTGAAAAAGGAAGCAGGGTTGCAGTTATTGCCTTAGGAACATTTTATCAGTTAGGAAAAGAAGTTGTAGATGATTTATCAGATAAATTAGGAACAAAGGCAACATTAATTAATCCATATTATATAACAGGAATCGATAGTGAATTACTTGAAGAGTTAAAGAAAGAGCATGATGTTGTAATCACAATAGAGGATGGAATTTTAGACGGAGGATTCGGTGAAAAAATTTCAAGATTCTATGGACCAACAGATATGAAAGTAATAAATTTTGGATTGAAAAAAGAATTCTTAGACAGATATGATGTAAATGAAGTTCTTAAAGAAAATCATTTGACAAAAGAACAGATTGTTGAAGATGTGATGGCGTTAATGAAATAAAATAAATGCCGGAAAATAAAAATATTTTTATAAATCAGCTTAGAAAAAAATCCTATTTTATGGCTTGAAAATGTAAAAAAGAGTTTTATTTGGGTTGACATATAAAATAAAAATTTATAAAATAAAGACATATATTACAAATGATGAGGGTAAACTATTTGAAAAAATAGGGCACAAAGCTATGAGCCTAAAGCAACATTTGCAATGGTCGTCTGGCTGCAATTCTTTTTAAGGAGTTGCAGTTTTTTTTATACGTAAATACGTGTATAAAAGGCTGCGATAAAATTGGAAGGAGGATGTAATGAAAAGAGTAAAGAAAATGGTAGCTATGGCTACAGTCATGACGATGGTATTTAATGTGGTAATGCCAATAGGGGTTTTGGCAAAAGAAAACACAAATGAATATGGGGTACTTGCAAAAAACGGAGCAAATTTTTCAGGAAGCGGACAGATAATTGGAGATATTGTAATTAACAATGGTACTTTAAAGTATTCAAACAGTGCAACAAAGCATGTTACAGGAACTGCACATGTATCGCCGGAGGTTAAAGTAGATAAACCCGCACAGGGATATATTCCAATTGAAGTTAGTGAAATGGACAAGGAATTATATTCAGGATTATTCAATACAAATAATTATCCTGATGAGAATTCAGAATATTTTAAAAAAACTACTTCAGAATACAAAGATGGTACACAGAGTGTTTACATTGGATGGCAGACAAACAGATTTGATTTAACTGATAATGCATATTTAGATACTGTATCATTTTACAATGGACAGACATTTGAAATTCATGCAGATAAAAATCAGACAACAGTTGTCAGAGTTAAACATTTAAACGTTGGTGGCGAAGTTAAAGTAAGCGGTGACGGATACGTAGTTTTATATGTAGATGAATTGTCAGGTGGAAATCCGGGTTCATTTAATGCAGGTGGAGACAGTAGCAAGCTTACAGTTGTATTTACAGGAAAAAATGCAGGATACAATAATTTTAAAGAAGTAAATGCCAACACAATTGCAATGAATGCTACAAAGTATACACAGGTAAATGGAATATTTGCAGGAAATGTATATACAAGTGGAAATCTTGAATTTAGTGGTGATAGTTCTATAACAGGTAAGGTTTATGCACCTGATTCAAAAACAGTATTAACAGGAAGTACAAAGATTTACGGACAGTTAATAACAGATACATTAGAGATTTCAGGTGGAGCAGTTGTTTCATATAAAGCTACTAATGGATTACCTTCAGAGGTTGAAAAAGTAGTAGGAAATCTTGATACAGAAAATGGAAAGACAGAAGACGGAAAAGAAGAAACAACTAAAAAAGAAGAAGTGACTAAACCGGAAGAAACAACAAAACCTTCAGAAACAACAAAACCTTCAGAAACAACGAAGCCTGATTCAGGAAATGATAATAAAAATGATGATTCAGATAAAGAATCAATAGAAGTATCTGTAATTGTACCTTTAAAAATGTCAATCAGATTACAGGATGGAACTGTATTAAATAACAAGAGCAGTTTCAAAATTGAACTTGATAAAGAAATTAAATTCCAGATGTGTTCAAATAATTGGGACAATGATACATATGATGACAATGGAAATGGTATTGCAGGAACAGTTGTGTATACAGCAGTTGTTAGCTCTACAGCAAAGAAGAACACTTATGATGCAGCAAGCCGTACATTTACAATTGCGAAAGGTGATAAAGTATTAAGAACAGATACAAACAACTGCTTTATGGCATACAGATTTTACTTTAAGAAGGGTAATTATAATAAACAGACAGGAATTAATAGTGTAGTAAACACACCATTAGAAAGTTTATCAGTTAACCTTCCATTAGGTTCAACAATTACATGTGATGCTTATAAGGAATATAGCCGTATTGATAGTGCTGATGTATTTATTGAAACAGCAGATGATAAAACAATCTGTTATAAGGATTATTATTGGGAATATTAATAATTAGTACCAATAAATATAGAGATAAGTTAATAAATAGTGAAATTTTACATGAAAATGTTAATAAATTCATTGCCACAGATTAAAAATGATTATATTTTTAATTTGTGTGAAAAATACAGTAATAACGCCGCAGAAATTTGATTTTTGCGGCGTTAAAGGGATATAGAAGTGAAAAAAAAGAAAGAATTAATATTAGGAGCTTCTTTAATAGTTATCATAATTGCAATGGCAATAGTGCTGGTGATAATAAATAAAGATGATAAAAAAGAATTTGAAGATGTGCAGGTGACAACTACGGTAGAGGAATCTACTAAGGCAAATGATAGCAGCAATACTTTTATGGAAGAAACAATAATAAAATGCTGTTATGAATTAAGATATATATTTGCTATAAATGAATTTGATGACATAAGTACGGTATCCGTAAACAAATTAGCACAATATGGTTTGTGCCATTTATACTATAATAGCTTATTAGATATACCTGCAAGTGATGAACTTGAGTATAGAGATGCATCAAAAAAAGATATTGAAGCGGTGCTTAAAAGCCAGTTTAATGTTGAGGGCATTAATTTGGAAGAAAGCGATATTTACAATAAGGCAGAGCAGAAATTTGAGATGTGGGTTCCAAATTATTCACAGCAGATTACATATGATTATACAGTAACTGATAATGGAGACAATATTACAATAAATGTGGTATACTATGAAGATGAGGTACGCTCAAAGGTTAAGAGTGAAGCAACTATTAATGTAGCTAAAGAAGGGGATTTATATTATATAAAAAGTTTGCATTAGTTAGTGAGAAGTTAAAATGAATAAAGATATTGATTTATTGATTAAAAAGATTGAAGAAGAATCTAAACTGATAAAAGGCGATGCTTCAAAAAATGAAATGCAGGAAATCCTTAAAGAAAAATTGGTTATAGAGCGTGAAAGAGATAATTTACTGTTAGAAAATAAACAATTAAAGGATAAGATTGAATCTTATGAACGAGACATTGTGGCTTTACAGCAAAGTCTTAAAGGAATCCTTGATATTCTTCAGGGAGAGGATAAAATTGTGCATGAAGCGGTAAAACATATAGATTCTACGGTAATAGAAACTAATAGCGAAGCACAAAAGGCACGTAGAAACGGATTAAGAGAAATACTAAAAGAAAATACTCAGGGATTTTAATACAGAAAGGACGTCTCTATGAAGATTTTTAAGAAGTCTAAAGAACAGGTTGAAGAAAATAAGTCAGAAGATTTAAAAATAGAGAATCAGGAAAATAAAAGAGAAACAACCTCTGAAAAAAAGGGGGTTGTTTCTTTGCAGTTTTCAGAAGAAATGTCAGAGAAAAGAATACATTCGATAATAACAGTTGCAGGAGTATCAATAGCGTTATTTTTAATAACTTTAATGATGCATACAATAGTAAGCAAAGTAGTGTATCCTAACTTTAGTATGGCAAATGAAATAAATGAAGTTCAGTTTCTATGGGGTACATCGGATAATGATTTGAAAAGAGAAGATGCGGTATGGAAACAGGCGACAGATGAAAATAAAATACAAAAGATAGGAAAAGGGCAGGATTATGTATGCATTAAAGTAGACATACCTGCACAGAGCAATCAGGAATATTATACTTATTATACAAATTATGCACCGTCTAAAGTTCTTGTTGATGGCAAGAAGATTTATGATAATGGATATGATAAAGAAAATGTAGTTGGAAACCGTTGTAACAAAGTGGAATTAGCAACTTCTGCAGTTTCAAGAACAATGGAAATTTATATTTATTCTCCAATAGGTTTTCAATTTAGATTAGTAAAAAGTACAAATGGTACAGAATTACTTTCAAATGCAAGTGGACTTGGAATTGCATTTACATTTGGAATATTAATGTTGGCAATTATATTTGTAATTATGACAATTGCCATTTCAATAAAAGATAAAAATATAATAAAAGTATTACTTCTAAGCCTGACATTATTTATGGGAGCATTATATCTTATGCTCTATCAGTTAAGTTTAGGTAGCACTCTTATATCTGAAAGTGTGTTCTTTAGTTTGCAATTGATATTAACAATATATTTTGCAACATCTGTGTTAGTATGCAGTCTTTGTAGCATTAATTATAAATTTAAACTATGGCAGAACATGTTTATCATAGGAGTATTTGTAATCAGCTTAGGGCTTTTGCTTATAGAAAACAGAACAGTACTCCTTATTGCGGCAGTTATTTTTTCGATGGCAATATGTGTACTAATAGGTCTGTTTATAATTGAGGTAGCAAATTTAATCGAAAATAAAACTCCATATATGAGTCTGGTAGGAATTGCATTTGTTTATATTTCTTTAGTAAATATCTATAATTTAATTTCACTTACTGCAGGTTCAAATGGGTTAAGCCGAACTGTAGTAGTAACAGGTATTGCCATATATGAAATAGCAATGTACATTGTTTTATTTAAACAATCAGTAAATCATACAATACTTATTAAAGAGCGAGCCAACCAACAACTTGAAAGTGCTGTAAGTATACAGAGAATGGCAACAATTTTATCAGATGTTGCTGATGCCCTTACAGATAAACAGTTTGCAAGCTATACATGTCAGATTTTTACGGATGTGATAAAGAGAAATGAATTAGCAGCATCAAATGTTGTTACAGATGATGAAACAAATGAAAAAATAGTTATTCCTTCCTGTGCAGCAGTCCGTCGTGAAGATGGAACTTTTGAAGAAGTATTTAATCAGGGTGGAATAGAGGGGTGTGATTATGAAAAAATAATGTCAATGTATGATGGAACAGAAAAATCGAAAGTAAAGTTTGCACAGACATACATGGACTTAATATTTGTAAGAATTGATCAGGTTCAGATTATTTTTCATATAGAAAATTATAAAGATGGATTATCAGAAACATTCCAAAGTACGGCAATGATGATACATCACATAATGGAAATTGCTTTTTCAAATTACAATTTAAAAAGCAGAATAAAAACTGTACAGGAAGATGCCATTATATCATTAGCTGAAATGGTAGAATTCAGAGGAAAGCAAAATAAAGTACATTTATATTCTGTAAGTGCAGTAACAAAAGTTATTTGTAAAGCATTAGGATTGTCAGAAGAAGAAACACGTATTATTTCTATGGCGGCTATCGCTCACGATATTGGAAAGATAGCAATTCCAAATGATATATTAAATGGAGATAAACCATTGACTGATAAAGAGTATGAAATAATGAAAAAACATGTTGTATATGGATATAACATTTTGTCAAAAAACAGTGGTGACTTTATGGAAGCCGCAGCAGTAATAGCATATCAACATCATGAAAATTATGATGGAACAGGATATTTAGGGCTTTCAGGCGAAAATATTCATTTGTATGCAAGAATTGTAAAAGTGGCAGATGTATTTGATGCGTTAATGGAAAAAAGAACTTATAAAAAAGCATGGCCACCGCAAAAGGTTAGAGAATATATATTAGAAAAATCGGGAATTGAATTTGACCCGGCAATAGTTAAAGTATTCGATAAAGTATTTGATGAAGCAGTTGAGGCATCAAAGACTGCAAGAGAAAAGTATAAATAGCAATTAAAGTGTATGAAAAAACATACGAAAACCGTATAAAATTTATATGGGAATAATGCAAATCTAAATTACCAAAGATAATGATAACATAGCTTTAAATCTACAGGTATAAGCAGTATGATTTTGAATTGAAAGGGATAAAATGAAAAAGACAAAAGGTAAGAAAAAGTTATTACTTATAATACCATTAATAATTTTGTTGGTTTTGGCTATTTCTTTTATAGGATGGATTGTAAAGCCGGCTAAGAAAATGAACATAGCTGTTTTGGATGCTACTGTTCCTGCGACAGATGGACAGGGAGTAAATCAGACTGACAGGTATTATAGAAAACATAGTGGATTTTTCTGGCTTTTAAATCAACAAAAATATGTTAAATCAAATGGAAAAAAATATAACTATAAAAAGGATTATTTTGGACCACAGATAAATGAAAATGGGGAATACACAGGAGAAAATCAGCTAGCTGACTTTGATAAAGTGCCGGATTTTCTATATTTGGCTGATGTTTATGGTTCTGAATTATATGACAATAAATATTCAGGGCTTTCATCGAAGGATATGAACATAGTTTCCCTTACTTATAGTACAGGCGGAACGGTTGTAGCTGAAACCGAACTTTTAGGCTCAACAACAGACGAAACCGTATGCAATGAAATCAAATCAATGTTTGGATTTACAACAACATCATGGAGCGGAAGATATGTTGTTGATTTAAATGATTTTTCAGATGTGCCTAAATGGGCACCGTCTACATATGAAAATCAGTATGGTGTGAAATGGCAGTTCTCAGGTCCGGGGCTTATACTTGCATCATCAGAAGGCGGAATAATTGTTTTAGAAGAAAAGACAGATTTTAAAAGCAAAAATTTAGTAAGCATAAGTATAAGTGATGAATTTAAAAAAGAATTTTCAGGCTCTAAAAAAAGCAATTTTTACAATTGGTTTGAGTTAGTTGAAGCAGAAAATGGAACGGATACTATTGCAAATTTTAAAATTAATGTAAATGCAACAGGAATGGAAAAGATAAAGAAAATTTCATCTACAAATAAATTTGCGGCAATAATAAGAAAAAGAAGTAATAACAGCGGTGACACTTACTATTTTGCAGGAAATTTTAATGACTGTACAAGTGATAGCAGAATATATAGATTTCTAGCAGCAGACAAATTTTTCAAAGCTTTATCATTTGATAAAGAAGGAGACATTAACCAATTTTATTGGAAATTTTACAATCCATTAATGAAGAAAATTTTGAAAGATACTTATAAGGGATTAGATGAGAAAATTGAAAAACAGTCTGAAAATGAAAAACAACTTGCAGTCCGTGTAAATGAAAACAAATTTCAGATTAAGAAAAATGATGATTATGAAAACCTTAATTTAAAAGCGGTAAATGTAAATCTTGATGAACCGGGAAGTGCTAATGCAACAAGAAATTACGGATATTACAAAGAACTGTTAGAGCAGGCAGTGGAAATGGGAGTAAATACCGTTAGAGTATATGAACTTGCACCACCTGAATTTTATAGGGCTTTATTTGAAATTAACCAGAACAGCGATGATAAATTATATCTTATACAGACTATAAAAGGTATGGTAGCAGATACACAGGAAGAATGGCAAAAAACAATCGACACAATTATGAGTTCAATTCACGGAAATGGTGAAACCAAGAATGATTCAACTGATGAAGGGCAGGAAGATATTTTAAAATACCGACATGATGTGTCAGAGTATCTTTTGTCATATGTTTTAGATATATCGCCATCAGGTGAAGAATTGCAGACATTAAGCAATCAGGGTGAAACATACGATGGAAATTATGTTTCATCAATGGAAGGAATAGGAAGTTTATATGCAAAACGTCTGGACTATATTTATAAAAAATGTAGTGAAAACTATGGCGGATTAGTTCCGGTCGGAATGCATGTAAATGTTGAAAATCTTGAAAGCGCGTTTTGGAATGAAGACAATTACAATGGAGTTGTCAAATTAAGCAGTTTACAGTTAAATCAGGATGTACAGCAGTATTATTATGTTTCAACCAAGTTAAATGTGACAGATAATATTTTAAATAATAACCTTAATAAATTTGTCGGATTTACTGATTCTCAGGGTAATTTTAATTATGGAAGCTACGTTGAATACGTGAAAGAAAAAGTTTCACCATATGGACTTATGATAGACGGATTTGGAATTTCTACAAATGCAAATATATATGCGACAAATGGCATTTATTCAGGATTGGATGAAACACAGCAGGGAGAAATAATTGTCAGAATGTTGGATGCAATTCTTACTAATGGATGTATGGGAGGAATAATTTCTGATTTAAATGATTCATGGTCAGCAGTTTCAGATGAAGCAAAGGCATCAATTGTACCGTTGACAAATAACCCACTTTGGCATGATTTGGGAGATCCTGCACAGACAACAGGAATTCTTGCAGTGAAAGCAGAAGAAAAAGAAGATGTCGGTCTTGAGTTAAAAGACTTCGAAGTAATGAGAAAAATGCAGTTAAGCGTAAATCCTGAATATTTATATGTGACGGTTGCGTTAGAAAAAGAAATAGATTATACAGCAAATGAACTTATTGTAGGATTAGATACTTACGAAAGAAACAACGGAGAATATTTTTATAATAAAGGATATTTTGCAAATAGTTTATCAGGAATGGAATATATAATAAAAATTACCAGTGCGAAAGATGCAGCATTATATGTATGCTCATCATATGCAAGAGGTCAGGAGACAGTATCTTCTACAGAAAGTTATGATGGCAATTGGACAAAGGTAATGGACTTGACATATGGCAACTTCTCAACAAGTACATCACAATTTTTTATAGGAAGTACAAATGTTAGAATTAGAATTCCATGGACAGCATTAAATGTAACTGATCCGTCACAAAGAGTTGTAATTGAACAGAAAACACCGTTTGATGGAATTCAATATAAGACAACAATCACAAATGGATTTATTCCGTCATTATTTGTTGGTAATAGAGAAAGTGGAGATACAGAATATATTTTCCCACTTTCAAAGGATGCAGTTGGATATAAGACTTATAAGTATGAAACTTGGAAAGAGGTGGATTATACGGTTGAGCGAAAAGGTTCGTTTGGAACAATCCAAGCTTATCTCAAAAGCTATAATTAACCTTTTCGCTACTTGCCGTTGTATACGACATAATTAAAATAAAGAACGCTTTCGCTGCTTGTCGCTATATACGACATAATTAAAATAAAGGTCGCTTTCGCTGCTTGTCGCTATATACGACATAATTAAAATAAAGATTGCTTTCGCTGCTTGTCGCTATATACGACATAATTAAAATAAAGACCGCTTTCGCTGCTTGTCGCTCGTAGCGGTACTGAAACTCCATCACATAGTTTGAATATTAAGCCAAACTATGCGCTGTCGTTTTGTACCGACGGCGCCAAATGCCCTTTATTTTAATTATGTCTATACCAGCGTCAAGCGGAATAAGGTTTTATAGAATTTTGTTGGGTAGATAGCGTCAAGCGGAATAAGGTTTATAGAATTTTGTTGGATAGATAGCGTCAAGCGGAATAAGGTTTATAGAATTTTGTTGGATAGATATCGTCAAGCAAAATAGAGCTTTATAGGATTGTGTTATGAGTATAAGCATGGATGATGTAGTTTAATAAAACCAGGCTATGGTTAAAAGTAGGCAGGATACGCATTCATAGAACTGCGTAGAAAATTAGAGAAACCTGTAAAGCTTACAACTCAGGCGATTAATCGCTAGGGACATCTGTCCGGTTTATTGTTAGACAATTCACCGTTAGAGGAATCTGTTTAACTTATCACTCAGACACTTTACAGCTTGTGAAGCCTGTTTAGCTTATAGTTATACAATTCACCGCTAGAGGAATCTGTTTAGTTTATCACTCAGACACTTTACAGCTTGTGAAACCTGTTTAGCTTATAGTTAGACACTTCACTGCTAGATGAACATGTTTAGTTTATCACTCAGACACTTCGTAGTTTGTGAAACCTGTTTAGTTTATCGATAGGGCATTTGTCCCCGTCGGTTCAAAACGACAGCGCATAGTTTTGCAAAAACTATGCGTTGGAGTTTCAGAACCGTTACGAGGGACAAGCAGCGAAAGCGTCCTAGAGATAAACTAAACAGGGCCCCACAAGCAGCGAAAGCGTCCTAGAGATAAACTAAACATGGCCACACAAGTGAAAGTGTAGTGTAGGGCATTAAGAAAAAAGGAGGTGTGAATATGCGCTTTGAACTATTCTTAGTAATGATATTTTTCTTAAGCATATTACTAATATGTGCAGAACTTCTATGGTTGTATTTACTTGCAGACAATCAAGAAGAAAGCAAAGCAAAATTAAATAAAAAAGAAGCAAGATGCAGAAGAATTCTCGAGGCGATAATATGTGCACCAACTCAATCCGCTTGGGAATGCGAAATAAATGAATTAGTAAATCTTGTAGATAAAGATGATAGCTATATGGAGATACTTACAGACATTTTTATGGAAAGTCTTGAAAAGTATGAAGAAATGAGCGAAAAAGACAAAAAAATAATCGGGAAAATAATAGAAAAAGTAAACCCTATAACTTACTACGAAAATATGATTAAAGAAAATGATGTAGTAAAAAAATGTTATGCATGCCAAAGATTAGCAGCTTTAGGGGCAGCAAATGACATAGAAGGAATAAGAGAATTGCTTAAGAGTCGAAACAGACAGTTAAGATATGCAGCAGGTAATTCACTTGCAGCATTAGGAGATAAAGAGGGAGTTGAAGAATTTATATTAGGTTTTCAGGATGATTATAAATATTCATACAGAGTAATTAATGAAGTTATTGACAGATATACAGGTGATTTGTATGAAATATCAAAGGATTTGATTGAAAAGGGAGATGCGTATTTAAAAGCAACAGTTATAAAAAGTATAGGAAAATATAAGATTAAAGAATTGGTGCCATATGTACTTGAGTGTACAAATGACACTGATATAAATATAAAAATTGCGGCGACGAAAGCAATGTGCTTTTGCGCTGAAAAAGAACATATTTTAACTTTAATAAGATTGTCAAAAGACCAAAACTGGGTAGTTAGGGAATTTGCCGTAAAGGCATTAGGCAATCTTAATACTGATGAGGCTATAGAAGCAGTTAAACAGGCAACTCAGGATGAACAATGGTGGGTTCGACAGACAGCTGCTGAGTCTTTAATTAAAATGGATTATTCTCTTGAACACATTGAAAGTGTAATAAAGGGATACGACAGATACGCAAGTGAAGCAGTGAAATATTCACTGTATAAGGTACTTAACATGGAGGAAAAGAATTGAACATAATAAGAAATTTTATTTTGTTTTTTAACTATTTCTGTATGGGGTATACAATTCTTCTTTCCTGTATTTATATTTTACAGATAATTATTTCATTTATAAAAATCAGGGAAGATGTAAAGATAGGTAAATCATCAGACTTTATGGAATATAAAGATTCCGAGAATCTGCTTCCGATATCTCTAATTATTCCGGCATATAATGAAGAAGATAACATTGTACAAAATGTAAAATCTCTGATGAAACTTAATTATCCTGAATTTGAACTAATAGTCGTAAATGACGGTTCAAAGGATAAAACCCATGATAAAATGATTGAAGCTTTTAAACTTTACCCAATAGAAAGTGCGCATATGAGACCGCTTGAAACAGCAAAGGTCAGAAATGTTTATTACAATGTGGAATATCCAAATCTGATTTACGTTGATAAGGAAAATGGTGGAAAATCAGATGCCTTAAATGCAGGTATAAATGCGTCATCATATCCGCTATTTGCCTGCCTTGATGCAGATTCAAGATTAGAGAGAGATTCTTTGTTGAGGCTTGGAAATGAATTTATTAAGGATACTACAACAGTAGTAGCCGGAGGACTTGTAAGAATTGCAAATGGTGGTGTAATCAAAGATGGAATATTTGAATCTTACAATTTGCCTGAAAAAGCAATAGAAAGATTTCAGACTGTAGAATATTTCAGATCATTTTTAGCAGGAAGAACAAGCTGGGGAGTGACAAATTCAATGCTTATTGTTTCAGGGGCATTTGGTGTGTTCAAAAAACAGGTTGTAATAGATGTGGGTGGATATAAGACAGATACAATTGGTGAAGATATGGAGATTGTAGTCAGAATTCACGAATATATGCTAAGAAACAAGATTAAATATAAAGTCAAATTTGTGGAACAGGCAATTTGCTGGACACAGGGACCGATGAGCTTAAATGACGTAAGAACGCAGAGAAGACGTTGGCAGGTTGGTCTTATGGATACATTACTTCATTACAAGAAATTAATTTTTAATCCTAAATATAAATGGATAGGAATGATGGCAGTGCCATATAATTGGCTTTTTGAATTGTTAGGTGCTGTGGTAGAAGTTTTTGGATATTTTATTATTCCATTTTCACTTATCATGGGAGAACTTAACATATTCTTCTTTGTAATGTATTTTCTCATGGCATCAATGCTTGGAATTATGATTTCTTTTGGCGGACTTATATTGGAACAGTACACAAAAAGAGGCGTAATGTCAGCAAAACAATGCGTACAGCTTGCACTTTATGGTATTTTGGAAAATTTCGGATACCGTCAGGCTATTACAATTTTCAGAGTAGAAGGAATGATTAAATATAAAAAGCTTAAAAACAGATGGGGTTCAATAAAGCGTAAAACAGTAGGGGATTAATGGAAAGGATGGCATATGAAAAAAGTAATAATTTCCGTTATTTCAACATTGCTTGTACTGGCTTTTATGGTGCAAATGGGCTGGCTGCAGGTGATAGGAATTAACAGATTTTCATTTGAAAAAAGTGACAATACACAGAATAAATTAGATTTTGAATGTGCAAGTGAAAATAATATAAACTATAGCTTTAGAACACAGGGAGATTATTTTTATCATTACGAAGATAATGAATGGAAAAAGATATTTATTACAGGAGTAAATATAGGTGCTACTGAACCGGGACTTTTCCCGGGAGACTTGACAATATCATATGACACGTATTTAAGATGGTTTAAATATATAAAAGAGATGAATGCAAATGTAATACGTGTTTATACAGCACTTAGTCCTGATTTTTACAGAGCATTATATGATTACAATATTGATAATGATGATCCGTTATATCTGATTCAGGGTGTGTGGATGGACGAAGAAGATATTGAAACATATGGTGATGTTTATGCGGAAAATGAAAAAATAAAAACAGAATTTACAAAAGATGCGTTAAATATGGTGGATATAATTCATGGAAATATCACTTTGCCTGAACGTTCAGGATATGCTTCGGGCACATATACTGCTGATGTTTCAAGATGGCTTGCAGGATGGCTTATTGGTATAGAATGGGACCCTAAATTAGTCGAAAATACAAATGTTTCAAATCCGGATAACATAAACTATGACGGAGATTATTTGTACACACAGGGAGCCTCAACATTTGAAGCATTTCTTTGTGAGGTTGGAGATAAAGTAATTGAAAGAGAAACAAAAGAGTATAAATGGCAGGCACCTGTAGCTTTTTCAAACTGGGTTACAACTGACCCTCTTACTCATGAAGATGAGCCACATCCGGATGAAGATTCAGTAACAGTAAATTTTGAAAATGTAAAATATAAGAACACATTTTTATCTAAAATGTATCTTTCATATCATATTTATCCATATTATCCGGATTCTTTGAATTATCAGAGAGATTATTTGGCATACCGCGATGACAGTGGAAAAGTAAATACTTATGAAGCTTATTTAAAAGATTTAAAATCTGTACATTCGATGCCTATTTTAGTTGCTGAATTTGGTGTGCCTACTTCAAGAGGCATGGGGCATGAAAGTGTTATGGGATATAATCAGGGACAAATAGATGAAACAAAACAGGGTGATATTTTAATAGATTTATTTGACTCTATTTACAAATGTAATTATGCCGGAGGTCTGGTGTTTACATGGCAGGATGAATGGTTTAAAAGAACATGGAATAATGTTAATTTTGACATTGCAGATGAAAGACCTTTCTGGTCAAATCCTCAGACAACAGAACAGTGCTTTGGTTTAATGACATTTGACCCGGGAACAGATAACTGCATAAGTTATGTTGATGGTGATGTATCAGAATGGGGTAATGGTACTCCTATAGTTGAAAACAGCTTAGGGAAATTGTATATGAAGAGTGATGAAAAGTATGTATATTTTATGGTGGATACATCGGATTACAATTTCAATTCAGATACATTATATATACCGATAGATATAAAAAATAATCAGGGAAATGATAGTTATGCTGATGCAGGTATTACATTTGATAAGCAGGCTGATTTCGTGATTTCAATTAATGGGAAAGATAACAGCAGAATTGTTTGTGATCAGTATTATGATGCATTCACATATCAGTATGGAGTGCAATATGGAATGATTGATGTTACTGATGATTTGCAACAGAAAAATACAGGAAAATTTATTCCAATGAATATGTGTTATGGATATGAATTAGAAATTCCAACAACGAAAGAAAAAGTAGGCTTTAAATCATTTGAAACAGGAAAGCTTACCTATGGCAATGCAAATCCTACATCAGATGATTACCAGTCGTTAGCAGATTTTATTTATAAAGATGGAAAATTAGAGATAAAAATTCCGTGGCAGTTATTAAATGTCATGGACCCTTCATCAAAGAAAATAATGGATGATTTTTATACGGCACAAAGTATTACACCAACAGATTTGAATGGCATAACAGTAGGACTTGGAAAATCAGGCAACATAGAATTGACAGGAACTTATGATTATCAGTCATGGACAACACCAACTTTCCACGAACGATTAAAACCGGCATACTATGTGCTTCAGAAAAATTTGAAAAAATATAATGACTAGGTGTTAAGTATATAAGTAAGAAAGGAAATATAATTAAAGTTATATTGATTATATGGTATTTGAATGAAAAAAATAGTATCAATAATGTTGATATTTGCAATGATGACAGTTACGGTTTCCTGCTCAAAAAATGATAATAAAAGTGAGAAAAATATAGTCCCTGATAAAGAAACAGCAATTGAAAATGTTGACACGAACGGCAACAACATAGAGTTTGTAGCGCAGGGAGACTATTTTTATCACAATGATAATAAGAAATGGAACAGAGTGATTCTTAAGGGTGTAAATATGGGACTAACTCTGGCTACTACTAATTTAAACAATCCGGATGTAAGTTATGAAACTTATATGGAATGGTTTGAACAGATAAGTGAAATGAATGCAAATACAGTGAAAGTATTTACAATAATGAATCCGGATTTTTATCAGGCATTTTACGATTACAACAAAAAAGCAGAAAGCCCGTTATATCTTATTCAGGGAATATGGTTTAATGAAGATTATCTGTACGATGTGGCAGATGCACTGGATGCTGATAACATAGTAGCAGATGCTTTTGAGAGAAATATAACTGAAACAATAGATATAATACATGGAAATAGTGATTATACTTCGTATGGAAATATTAAAAATGCAGTATATCATAATGATATATCAAAATATGTTGCAGGATATATTTTAGGACTTGAATGGCCGGCAGAATTTGTTCAGAATACAAATTCCCACACGGATAGGAAAGCGTATTTTGGAGAGTATTTGGAAAATACAAATGATGCTACACCATTTGAAAGTTTTCTATGTGAAATGGGAGACAAACTTATAAGTTACGAAACACAAAGCTATAAAATGCAGATACCTGTAGCGTTTCTTAACTGGCAGACAACAGATACACTAAAACATAGCAATGAGCCGTTTGAGGAAGAAGACAGCGTATCGGTTAACACTGAAAATATTAAGTCAAATGAATCATATAAAGCAGGTTTATTTGCAGCGCTTGACATATATCCGTATTATCCGGAATTTATGAATCATCAAAAAGAATATGTTGATTATAAAGATTCAAATGGACAAAGTAATCCGTATGAAGCTTATTTGATTGATTTGAAAAAAGAATATACAGTACCTGTTATGGTAGCTGAAGTGGGGCTTCCAACCTCAAGAGGAGTTGCTCATGAAAGTGTAGTAGGATACAATCAGGGCGGACTTATAGAAAAGCAGCAGGGAGAATATCTGACTAATCTATTGACTTCAATTTATAAATCAGGTTATGCCGGAAGTATGATTTTTTCATGGCAGGAAGAATGGTTTAAGCAAACATGGAACACAGTGAAATATGCACCTGAAAACCCTGAATGCCGCACACCAAATGTTATGTCGGCAGAGCAGGGCTATGGAATTGTGGCAGTAGAACCGGGAGAAAATCAGATATGTAAAATAGATGGAAAATTAGATGAATGGTCAGATAGTGAAAATATTATAGACTCTGATGAGTACAAATTATATTCAAAATATGATGAAGGTTATTTGTATTTGGCTGTGCAGTTAAAAAGCAAAACGGATGGAAAAATATATGTTCCTATCTCAACATTGGGTGTAGGAAGCCAGAAAGATAATACAAGAAATATTACATTTGACAAAAATACAGACTTTGTATTAGAAATAGACGAAAATGGTGAAACAAGACTTCTTGCAGATTCGTATTACAGTACTTTTCATTATATTTACGGTTACAGTAAAGGCGTGTTTGATTTTGACAATGATTATTCAGTAAAAAATTCAGGAGAGTATGTCCGTATCCAAATGTTTACTAGTAATGAAATGTATTTGCCTGATGACAATAAAACTATCGAACCACAATTTTATGAGAGTGGATTGTTAAAATCAGGAATTACAGACCCGGACAGTGACAAATTTGATAACACAGCAGACTATTATATTGCAGATAATACAATGGAATTTAGAATACCGTGGTATTTATTAAATGTAATGAACAGTACACAAGGTACCGTAATTAATGACTTCTATAGTGAAGGGAGTATTAATTTTACAGATGTACAAGAAATAAATATAGGTATTGGAAAAACAGGTGATAATATAGAATTAAAATCAATTTCATTTGAAGAAAAACAACAAAGTAGTTATCATACAAGACTGAAAAAGTCATATAAAATACTTAAGAAGTATTTGAAGGAGATTGGATAAGGTTAGTATGAATTAAGTTTTAAATAACAGGAGAGGGTGGCTTTATGGCGATATATGAATTCCCATTATATTTAGTATGTGGTTTAGCCATTTGATTAAGAATGTAATTATGACAATGCCGTTGGGATTCTTAATACCGGCTATAAGTAAAAATAAAGCAATACAGCTTTTGATAAAAATGTAAAAGTTATTTACAAATAAAAATAGTGATAAAAATACAAAATCCTATGTATAATTTATAAAAGATTGTGCATAGGATTTTTGCCAATTGTGAGAAGGTTAAATGCATATAATGTACGAAATAATCATAATGGCAAAATGGTATTTGACTATGAAAAAATTTATTAAGTGTGTAGCGGTAGCAATTATATTTACGGAAGCTTTTTTTGTTGGCGTAGGAATAGGGGTGGTAAAAGACAGAATTGTATCAAAAGAAAGCGTAAGCGTGGCAAATTCAGGAAACTGGGGATTAGGATTTGGTGCTGAAGGAACAAAACCAACAGGAACGGAATCAGCAGATACTCTAAAAGAATATGATGCTTATTATATGGCGCAGAGTGATGAAAAAATATTGTATTTAACATTCGATTGTGGATACGAAAATGGAAATACTCCGGCGATATTAAAGGCATTGAGAAAACACAAAGTACCGGCAACTTTTTTTGTAGTAGGGCATTTCATAAATGAAAACGAAGATTTGATAAAACAAATGGTAAAAGAGGGCCATAACGTAGGAAATCATACATTTAATCATCCGAATGTTATAGGAATGTCAGAAGAACAATTTGGAAAAGAACTTTCAATGGTGTCTGATAAATTTAAAGAAATAACAGGAAAAGAGATGACTAGATTTTATAGGGCTCCTCAGGGAAAATTGAGTTTTGATAATTTGAAAATGGCACAGAAATTAGGATATAAAACATTTTTCTGGAGTCTTGCATATGTAGATTGGAATACGGATGCACAACCTACTAAGGAAGAAGCATTTAGTAAACTATTGACAAGAGTACATCCCGGAGCAATTGTTCTTCTCCATAACACATCATCAACGAATGGAGAAATATTAGATGAATTACTAGAAAAATGGGAAGACATGGGATACAAATTTGGGAAGTTACAGGATATAAAGTAAATTAAAAGATAACAGAGGAGGAAACGACAATGAAAAAAAGATTTTTTATAATGTTGTTTTTATGTATGATGGTTCCGTGTATTCCTATAAATGCAGGAACAGATACTAAATATGATAAAGAATATACAATTGAAAAAGGAAATATGAGATTTGAAGGCTCTATATTAGATAAAAAGAAAAGTTATAAGATTGTTATAGAAAATAAAAAAATTGTTAGTGCAACAAAAAGTAGTGAAAACGTGATTATAAAGGGAAAGAAAAAAGGAAGTACATATGTAACAGTTTATGTTAAACGACAGGGAAAATATAAAAAAGATAAGACGATAAAGGTTACGGTAAAAAATAAAATACCTATGAAAAGACAGTATAAATATGTTATCTGCAACGAAAATGGAGATGAATATGTAAGTCTTGTTAAGTACAAATGTGATAATTCTAAAGTAAATATTCCTGAATTTATTGAAGGAAAAGTAGTGAAAAAAATAGAAAAGAACTGTTTTAGAATATTAGATGAGAAAACAAAGGTTAATCAATATATAACATCAGTAAATATAGGTAATGGAGTAGAAAAAATAGGGGAAAGTGCATTTGGAAAACTATATAGGTTAAAAGAAGTAACTTTACCGAACCGATTAAAAGATATGGAAGGAAGCTCTTTTATCGAAGATTCAAATTTAGAAAAAGTAAACAATATTGAGTTTATTTATAATTTGGGGTATGTTCCTCTATATACTTTTTGGAGATGTAGCAGTTTTTCACAAAGTATAATTATTCCGTCATACGTAAAAGAAATAGAAGATGGAGCTTTTTGCGGAACCGGAGTTAGTAATTTAGAAATAAAAGAAGGAACAGAAAAAATAGGATCACATGCTTTTGCCCAAATGAAATTAAATGTTGTGGTCTTACCTAAAAGTGTTAAAGAAATAGGAAGTGTGGCGTTTGCAGGTAATCCAATCGATACGGTAGTAATCAAATCTAAAGATACAAAATATGATGACATGACTTTTAGAAGCACAAAAATTGGTTTGCCAAATATATATGAAATATGGAAAATACCAACAGACTAATCGTTGTTCATAATGGAATAATGTGGTATATTTTAATAGCCGATAACCTAATGAAGGGACAATGTATATTTAGGAGGAGATATAATGAATAAACCAATATTGAACATAGTAATACCATGTTATAATGAGGAAGAGGTTTTACCAATTACAAGTAAACTTTTCTTAGATAAAATATATGAACTTATTAAAATTGGATATATTGATGATAAAAGCAGAGTGTTATTTGTAAATGATGGAAGTAAAGATAAGACTTGGGATATAATAAAGCAATTATCAAAGGAAGATGAACATTATCAGGGAATTTGCCAGAGCAGAAACAGGGGACATCAGAATGCAGTATTGGCCGGAATGATGTATTCTATTGATAAGTGCGATATGATTATATCAATTGACTGCGATGGACAGGATGATATAAATGCAATGAATGCAATGATAGAAGAATATCAGAATGGTTGCGAGATTGTATATGGCGTCAGAAGTAAGAGAGATACAGATACAATATTTAAGAGAGCAACTGCACAGGGGTTTTATAAGTTTCTTAAATGGATGGGCGTAGAAACGGTATATAATCATGCTGACTACAGACTTGTTTCAAATAGAGTTCTTAAAGAATTTAAGAATTTTAAAGAGGTAAATATTTTTCTAAGAGGAATGTTCCCATTAGTAGGGTTTAAAAGTACAAGTGTATTTTATGAAAGAAATGAAAGAATTGCAGGAGACAGTCATTATCCGTTATCAAAGATGTTGGCATTAGCGATTGATGGAATAACAAGTCTTTCAATTAAGCCAATCAGATTAATAACGTCGCTTGGAATGTTCGTTTCAATAATAAGTTTTATTGGAGTAATATGGACGTTGATTGTACATTTCATAGGTAATGGCGTTGCAGGATGGGCAAGTATGACAAGCATAATATGTTTTTTAGGTGGTGTACAGCTTATAAGTGTGGGAATTCTTGGCGAATATATAGGAAAGATATATATGGAAGTTAAGGCAAGACCAAGATATATAATTAGTGAGACAACAGAAGAAGATAAATGATGAAATAACAACCTTTTTGTCTAAGGGAAGGAGAAAATGTAACAATATACAGATTCTCAATATAAATTCTCTATGACAGGAAGGTTGTTATAATTTTGTCACTATGATATAATTGTAGGCGATTTTATCGTGGATATTATTACTCAAATTTAGGAGAGTTATATGTTAAATAATGAAAAAATAAGCATAATGACAAAATTAGCATTATATGAACAGAAGAATGCTAAATCAGAGATAAAATATAGTAAATATTATAGAAGCGACTATTTGGCAATTAAGATGATTAAATCATTTGTTGCCGTAACGATTGCCTATGCACTGATGTTGGCTTTATGGCTTATGTTTAGTGCTGATGCATTTATTGGAAGATTAAAGACAACGAATTCATTTATGGCAGTAGTGATTTTAATTGTAATGTTTTATATTTTAATTACGGTTGTATATATGATATTTACATATATTTATTATTCAAAGAAATTTTCTGCCATTAGAGAGAATCTTAATAAATATAATGGAGAATTAAAAGTATTACATAAGATTCAGGAAGAAGAATATGACGCTATTATAAATAGCATGGAAGAGAGAGGTGAGGAATAGTGACAGGTTTTTTAGTTTTAAAGGATAAGATAGTAAATTTTTATAATGAACACGGAGCTTTGGTAAGACCTGTTATTAAGTTCTTAGTTACATTTGTTGCCTTTACTCTTATAAATAGTCATATAGGATATTTAGAGATACTAGATAACCAGCTTATGTTGTTAGTGGCAGCAATAGTACTTTCATTTGTACCATGGTCATTAATTGTAGTTGTATTTTCAGGTATGGTGATTGTTAATTTGTATGCTTTGACGTTAGAAATTGCAGCGGTAGTATTGGTATTAATGATAATAATGTTCTTATTATTTTTTAGATTTTCATCAAGAGATGGGATATTTATATTACTTATACCTATAGCATTCTACCTGAGAGTTCCATATGTCATACCTATTGTGGCAGGATTAATGTGTTCGCCTGCATCAATAGTATCAGTATCATTTGGAACAATAGTTTATTATATTTTAAATGTAGTTGAAACAAATGAAACAGCGATAAGTAATATATCGTCCGATAAAGCTTCTACAGCAGGAATCGGAACAGTAGTTTCCATGATAACAGGAAATAAAGAAATGATATTAACTGTTGTTGTTTTTGCTATAGTATTATTAATTGTTTATGCGATTAGAAGAAAGTCAATTGACCACGCTTGGATGAAAGCAATATTAATAGGTGTAACAGTTGAATTTGTAGCGTTACTTGTAGGAAGTTTAATATTAAACACAAAAGTTTCAATATTATGGCTTGTTATAGGAACAGCCTTGTCATTGGTAATCGCAGTTATTTTACAATTCTTTGTATTTTCTGTGGATTATACAAGAGTTGAACATACACAGTTTGAAGATGATGAGTATTATTATTACGTAAAAGCAGTTCCTAAGCTTAATGTTGCGGAACCGGAGATGAATGTAAAACGTATTAATGCCCAAAGACAACACAATAAAAATAAAATTAAGAAAAAGAGCAATAAAAATTAACATTTGTACGTTAATGTAATGAGAGAGGAGTGATAAAATGAGCATATTAAAAGAATATTTAGGAATTTTTTCTGACAAATATTTGACAATGCCTAAGATTTATGCAAGTGATATTGTGGAAATATTTATTATTGCTGTTCTTGTATATTACATTATGATATGGTTCCAAAGAAGCAGGGCATGGACTTTGTTTAAGGGAATTATAGTTATTGTACTGTTTATGTTTGCGGCAGTACTGTTTAACCTTACGACCATATTATGGATAGCAGATAAGACGTTAAGTGTTGGAATTATAGCAATTATAATCATTTTCCAGCCTGAACTTAGAAAGGCATTAGAGGAATTAGGTAAGAAAAATGTCATTTCCAGATATTTTAAATTTGGAAGTAATACAGGCGGTGATAGATTTAGTGACAGATCAATTGAAGAAATTGTGAGAGCTACAGTCGACCTTGCTAAAGTAAAAACAGGAGCCTTAATTGTAATTGCAAAAGAGCAGGATTTGACTGAATACGAGGAAACAGGAATAAGACTTGATGCAGATATAAGCAGACAGTTGTTCATTAATATATTTGAAAAGAATACTCCGCTTCATGATGGAGCAGTAATTATTGATGGTGATAAAATCACAGCAGCTACTTGTTATCTGCCTTTGTCAAACAGCACATCTTTGAGTAAAGATTTAGGTACAAGACACAGAGCCGGAGTTGGTATCAGTGAAGTATCTGACAGTGTTGTTGTAATTGTATCTGAAGAAACAGGAAGTATTTCTATTGCAAGAGATGGAAAACTTATTCGATATGCAGATGCAGCAACTTTGAAAAATGAACTTAAAAAAGTTCAGGCGAAGGAAGAAGTAAAGAGCAAAAAGAAGAAAGGGTGGAGGCGCAATGAAGTCAGTGACGAAAAAACTGAGAGAATCAATAACAAATAATATTATGTTAAAAATTGCGGCTGTTTTTATCGCGGCACTTATATGGCTTGCCGTTGTAAACTTAAGTGACCCGACTAAAACAATAACAATATATGGAATCCCAATAAATTTGACAGATGAGGAAGCCATTACAGACCAGAATAAAGTATATAAAGTTGACCAGAGATTAACATTAAATGTTACTATAACCGGAAAGAGATCCGTAATTTCAGAGTTGAGTTCAGATGATTTTACGGCTGTTGCACCATTAGATGAAATTTCAGTTGCCAATTCAGTTCAGGTAGAAGTTTCAGCTAATAAGAAAAATGTAGAAAATAAGATTTCAATTGTTAATCAGTCAGTAAAGGCAGTTTCAGTAGATGTTGAAGATTTAGTGGACGAGCAGTATCCTGTGGAAGTAGAAATTACAGGAGAACTTGCAAAGGGATATTATTTAGGAGGGTATAGCAACTCAAGAAATAATATTATTGTAACGGCACCGGAATCAGTACAGCATAAGATTGACAAAGCAAAAGTTATTGTAGATGTTTCTAATGCAAGCCAGAGTTTTGAAGAAAAATATAAAATTAAATTATATGATGAAAATGGAAATACAATTAAAAACACTAATGTAACTAAGAACTATAATAAGACAAAAGTAAGTATTGAAGTATTAAAGGGAAATACAATTCCTGTAGATGTTGAATATAGTGGTAAACCGGCAAAGGGATATGAAGTTACAGGGGTAGAATTTGAACCACAAAAAGTTACGCTTGTTGGTAAGCACAGTCTGATAGATTCACTAGAATCAATCAAAGTTCCGAAAGAGGATATCTCTGTTGATGGAGCAAAAGATACGGTTAACGTCGAAGTAAATCTTAATAAGTATTTACCGGATGGTGTAAGTGTGTCAGATTCGGCAAATGCTATTGCAACAATAACAGTTAAAGTTGAAAAGTTGGAAACAAAAAAATTTCAAATAAACAAAAGTGACATATCATTACAGAATATTGAAAGCGGATATATTGCAGAAATTTCCAGTGACTCAATTAGTGTATCGCTTACAGGGCTTAAGTCTGAACTTGATAAAGTTACACCAGATGATATTAAAGCAGTTGTAAATTTAAAAGGTATTAATTCAAATAAAACAGTTGATGTTTCTTTGACGGTACCTAATAATACAACATTAAAGAACAAAGTGTCTGTAAAGGTAAAAGTTACGAAGAAGTAAATGGAGGACTTGATTATGAGTACTATATTAGTAACCGGAGGAGCAGGATTTATTGGAAGTCATACATGTGTTGAATTATTAAATTCAGGATATGATGTAGTTGTTTTAGATAATTTGTCTAACTCATCAGAAGAATCCTTAAGAAGAGTTCAGAAGATTACAGGAAAAAGCCTGAAATTTTATGAAGGAGATATTGCTGACAAAGAATTAGTAGGTAAGATTTTAGATGAAAATAAGATTTTTGCAGTAATTCATTTTGCAGGATTAAAGGCAGTAGGAGAATCTGTTGCAAAACCATTAGAATATTACAGAAATAATATTTCAGGTACATTAGATATGTGCGATGTGATGAGAAACAAAGGGGTAAAGAATATTGTATTCAGTTCATCAGCTACAGTATACGGTGACCCGGCTACAGTACCTATTACTGAAGATTTCCCACTTTCAGCAACAAATCCATACGGAAGAACAAAACTTATGCAGGAAGAAATCTTTAGAGATTTCTATGTCGCTGATAAAGAATGGAACATTCTTTTATTAAGATATTTCAATCCAATTGGAGCACATAAGAGTGGAGAAATTGGAGAGGATCCTAACGGAATTCCAAACAACCTTATGCCATACATTGCAAAGGTGGCAACAGGTCAGCTTCCAAAGGTAAACGTATTTGGCAATGATTATCCTACAAAAGATGGTACGGGCGTAAGAGATTATATTCATGTAGTTGATTTGGCAAAGGGACATGTAAAGGCAATTCAGAAATTAGAAAAATGTCCTGATATAGGTGTTAAGGCATATAATTTAGGAACAGGAATCGGATATAGTGTATTAGATGTTATTGAGAACTTCAGCAAGGCCTGTGGAAAACAGATTCCTTACGAAATAACAGAAAGAAGACCTGGAGATATTGCAGAATGTTATGCAAATGCATCCCTTGCAAAAGAAGAGTTAGGCTGGGAAGCAGAATATGGAATCAAGGAAATGTGTGAAGATACATGGAATTGGCAAAAGAAAAACCCTAATGGATATAAGGGAGTATAATATTGGAGAATACAAATGAGTTCAAAAAATAAAACAAAGCAGCAGAAGTTAAGGTCTTTATCAAGATTAAAGAAGGTCCTGATATTTTTTGAAGTACTGTTTGCAGTATGTGTTATTTTAATGGGCACGGTAATGTTTGTGCCAGCTGTAAAAGGAGCAATTGTTGAAGGACTTACAAAAACACCGGTAGGACAAAATATAATAAAATTGTTCGGAAGCAAATCTTATGATAAAAGTGTATTTGATGGTGATTTTAACAAGAATCAAGTAGAAACAAATAATCTTCAATACAATTATTCTGAAGAATATACTAATTTTATTTTATTTGGAATTGATTCACGAACAAGTCAGTTTGATGAGGGTACAAACAGTGATTCAATGGTAATTGTAAGTGTTCACAATACTACAGGTGAAGTAAAGATGGTGTCTATTTATAGAGATACATTTTTGAGAATATATAATAGCGATGGAACATATAAATATTTCAAAGTAAATTCAGCATATTCAGTTGGTGGTGCTGAAGGAGCTATTAATACTTTAAATAAAAATTTGGATTTACAGCTTACAGATTACGTTACTGTTAATTTTGCTGGTGTAGCAAAGATAATAGATACTCTTGGTGGAATTAAAGTTAATCTTACAGATGATGAGGTTAATCAGCTTAATCATCATATGAAGAGTACAATCAGTACTACAGGAGAATATGCAAAGCCTATAGCCAAAAGTGGAAAGAACATAAAGCTGAATGGTATTCAGGCCACTACATATTGTAGAATCCGTAAGGCAACATTTTATGATCCGGACACTGGTAAAGCCATAAGGGATGACTTTGGAAGAGCTGCACGTCAGCGTTCTGTTATTATGAAATTAGTAGACAGAGCTAAAAAAGCAAGTGTAAGTGAACTTCAGCAGATGATAAACACTGTTTTAGATGGAAATACAAAGAAAGAAAAGATAATTTCTACAAGTTTTGATTTTGATCAGATAGTAGGAATGTTACCAATCATTTTTGACTTTTCATTGAGTGGAAGTGAAGGATTCCCATCAGAACTTACAACAGGAACAATAGATAATACAAGTTATGTTTTACCGCAGGGGTTAAGCCAGAATGTAACAGCATTGCATGAATTCCTTTATGGAGAAGAAAATTATCAGCCAACTTCAACTGTTGAAGAAATAGATAGTAGTATTGTCAGCCAGACAGGTGTTTCTTCAGGTTCTACAGGTTATAATCCTACAGAGATGGGTGGAACAAATACAGATGAAGAGGGATCGCAGACAGAAGAGTATTATGATTACGATGATGGTGGCGATACAGAATTTCATTAAAGAAATATAAAAAATAGCTGAGAAGTATTTTAGAGAGCAAATGTGTAACTATTTACTTTTCGGCTATTTTTATGAGTAGGCTTATGTGGCTTAGACTTTTAGACTTTGGTATCAAAAATTGTTGCGATTTCAAAACTTTTTAACAAAGGGAACACAAAAACATCACAAATTAAAACTAAACTGTTACTTGTAATAAAAATAGACGTTACAAAGAATGTGTACAGAAAGGGGAAAGCAATATGTACGATGAAGAAAATAGTGTTAACAGCAACCAGACAGAGGAAACTGTAAACGATAATCAAAATAGTAACAATGAAACAAATGGTAACGTAAACGGAAATAGTGAACAAAGTGGCTCATATTATAATAGTGGCAACACAAACAACAATGGTCAGGGTTCATATTACAATAGTGGAAATAATTCATATTATAATCAAAGTAATAATTCGAACAACGGATATGATAATTCAAATTCAGGATATAACAATTACAATAATGGTTATAATAACTATAATGATAACAACAAAAAGCCAAAAAAGAATAAGACTGCAATTTTAATTTCATGTATAGCAGGTGTGGTTGTTGTTTTAGCTGTAGGAGTTTCGTTAATAACAGGTTCTATTGCTGGAAAAGGTAATAATACAAATAACATTTTATCATCAGATAACAGCAGCAAAAAGACAACAACAGCAGATAATAAAGATATTCCTAGTGTCGGCTCAACAGATGTTATTGAAGATACAAATTCAGGCTCAGATGGAAAAGTTGTAATAACAGATGTATCTGATGTTGTTTCAGACGTTATGAATTCAGTTGTAGCTATTACAAATACTACATTAGTTCAATCAAATTATTATGATAATTTTAGTTATTTCTATGGTTATGGTTTTGGAAATAATGATGGAAATAACAATGGACAGTCATATGAAGAACAGTCAGCAGGTTCAGGAATTATCGTAGAACAGACAGACACAGAATTGCTTGTAGTTACAAATAACCACGTAGTAGAGGGCGCAGATTCATTATCAATTCAGTTTGTAGATGGTGAATCAGTTGAAGGTAGTGTAAAAGGTACAGATACAAAGGCAGATGTTGCTGTAGTAGCAATTAAATTATCAGATATTAAGGAATCAACTTTAAAAACAATTAAGAAAGCAACACTTGGGAATTCAGATGAAGTAACAGTAGGTGAAGGTGTAATTGCAATTGGTAATGCATTAGGATATGGTCAGTCAGTTACATCAGGAATTATTAGTGCAAAAGATAGAGAAGTAACATTTGATAATAACAATACAATGAAATTACTTCAGACAGATGCGGCAATTAATGGTGGTAACAGTGGTGGAGCTTTAATTAATGCAAAAGGTGAAGTAATCGGAATTAACGTAGCTAAATATTCATCAAGTTCTACATCTTCATCAGCAAGCGTAGAAGGAATGGGATTTGCAATTCCAATTTCATCAGTAACAGATATTATTAATAATTTGGAACAGAGAGAAACAAGATCAAAGGTTTCATCAGATGAAAAAGGATATCTTGGAATCCAGGGATATAGTGTAACATCGGATGCAGTAGAACAGTATTCAATGCCGGAAGGTGTTTATGTATACGCAGTAACAGACGGTGCGGCAGCAGCAAAAGCCGGAATCGTAGCAACAGATGTAATCGTAGGATTTGACGGTCAGACAGTAAATTCAATGGATGATTTACAGAGTATATTGGAATACTATAAAGCTGGAGAAACAGTTACTGTAAAAGTCGCATACAGAGACGGAAGAGATTATAAAGAAAAAGATGTAAGCTTAACATTAAGTTCTTCAAGCGAAGCAGGAGCAAATGAACAGACAACAAAATAATATATAGACTATAAAGAGTGAATAAGAAGCCTATAGATTTGTTTTAAAACAATTCTATGGGCTTTTTGGTGTCGTTTATTCAAAGAAATTGCCATAGCATATGGTTTTGTGATAATATGTTACAAGATTTAAAAGAATCAGATATATAATGCCTGAGTCAAAAGGGCTAATCCCACATGAACTTGCTCATAAGTGGGTGAAAGACCTTAGGACCCGTGCCAATATGAGCAAAAAGCGGGAAGACTATTCCACGATATGCGAATATTGGGTAGAATCAAAGTTGGGGTGCCCCTGAAATTATATAAAGTACTATGGTGATAACTGAAAGGAAAACAGCATGGATAAAGAATTTGAAACAAAAGAAGATATGAATATAAAAGAAAACGAAGAAATCATTAATGATAAAGAAACGACAGATGAATCATTAGACAATACTAATGAAACAAAAAAAGACTATATAAAAAAAGAAGACATAACTTCAACAGACAAAGATGATAATGAAGATGAATATGAAAAAATTTGTTATGTCTGCAGAAGACCTGAGAGCCGTGCAGGAAAGATGGTATCAATGCCGGGAAACATCTATGTATGTACAGATTGTTTGCAGAGAAGTTTTGATACAATGAATGATGGATTAGCAGGATTCCCGGGATTTGGCGGATTAAATGGGATGAATGTGAACATAAGTGAAGAGGATTTGGAAAAATTATTAAAAATGCCTAATGTAAGAATGGTTACAAGTGATGATTTTAATAGAGAAATTCCAAAAAATCAGAAATTAAAGAAAAAGAAAAAAACAGAAGAAAAAGAAGTTAAGACTATAGATTTGGCAAATTTGCCTGCTCCACATAAAATTAAAGAGCAGTTAGACGAATATGTGGTAGGTCAGGACTATGCTAAAAAAGTAATGTCAGTAGGTGTTTATAATCACTATAAGAGAGTTGCTAACACGATACAGGATGATGTTGAAATTGAAAAGTCAAACATGCTTATGATAGGACCTACAGGTTGTGGTAAAACATTTCTTGTAAAGACATTGGCAAAAATATTAGATGTGCCTTTGGCAATCGCAGATGCAACATCATTAACTGAGGCAGGATATATTGGTGATGATATAGAAAGTGTACTTTCTAAATTGTTGGCAGCAGCAGATAATGATGTAGAAAGAGCTGAGACAGGAATTGTATTTATTGATGAAATTGACAAATTAGCAAAGAAACAGAATTCAACAAATAGAGATGTAAGCGGAGAATCTGTTCAGCAAGGATTGTTAAAATTGCTAGAAGGCAGTGAAGTTGAGGTGCCGGTTGGAGCAACAAGTAAAAATGCAATGGTGCCTTTAGCAACAGTAAACACAAAGAATATATTATTTATATGTGGCGGTGCATTTCCGGGATTGGAAGATATTATTAAGGAACGTCTTAACAAGCAGGCAACAATAGGTTTTATGTCTGATTTGAAAGACAAATATGATAAAGATGCTAAAATATTATCTAAAGTAATAAATGAAGATTTGAGAAAATTTGGTATGATACCGGAATTCATTGGACGTCTTCCAATAATATTTACATTGGAAGGTTTGACAGAAGAAATGCTTGTAAAAATACTTACAGAGCCAAAAAATGCTATAATTAAACAGTACAAAAAGTTGCTGGCTATAGATGAAGTAGATTTAAGATTTACAGAAGATGCATTAAAAGAAATAGCTGCAAGAGCGATAAATAAAAATACAGGAGCAAGAGCTTTGCGGTCTATTATTGAGGACTTCATGCTAGACATTATGTACGAAATTCCAAAAGATGATAATATTGGAACAGTTACTGTGACAAAGGAATGCATAGAAAAGAAAGGTGCTCCTATAATCAGATTCAGAGGACAGGAATTACTTGAACAAAATGATTAGATTTTAGTCTGACTAATGATAAAGTCGTTTTATTAACGAACGAATTACCTAAATGATAAATTTATAGGCATAATATTAAAATGATTTATTTTATTAAGTTTATTTTAATAATTATGCAATAAAAATAAATGTTTGATAGTTTATTATATGATGGGTAGGATTGTGAGAGTGTAAATTTAGAACAATCTGCAACCCATATGTTAATATAAGCAAAACATAGGGACATGAGAGGAAAACGGTAGGAGATGTTATTGTGAAAAATATATATTCTGTTTTTAAAAACATAATAAATGGTCAGGATAGCTTAGAATGGGCGTTAGATTTAAATGATGATGATTTAAATGACAAAGAAAATGAAAGAAAAGAAGAAGTATTTAAAGTAATTAAATCAGACATAGAAAAACTTCCTAACAGGGGAATAAAAGGGAAACCATTAGTTTCCATAATAATTGTCAATAGAGAAACTGAAAAACTTGAAGAACTAATAGAATCTTTGCAAAAATGCAAATTTTATGACAATTATGAAATTATTATCGTTGATGCATTATCAGATGGACATTTGACAGAATGTGTTGAAAAATGGAAAAAGAAAATGGCCCTAACAGTTGTTAATAATAAAAAGAAAATAACAACTTCTATGATGAATAATGCCGGCGTAAAGAAAGCAAAGGGTGAATACTTTGTATTTCTTGATAATAATGTAATTGTTTCAGACAGATGGCTAGATGAATTGCTATATGCTTATCAGAATTTACCGCAGGCAGGTATTGTGTCGGGAAGATTAATATATCCTGCAATGCCAAAAGATAATAAAAATAGTGGCAATAGTTTCTGTATTCAAAGTACAGGAATAGAAATTAAAGGCTCAATTTTTGAAGATGCATATTTTATGCAACCATTTGATGTGGATAATAAAAAAGAAATATGTGAAGCGGATAAAGAAATAAAAGAGAGAGCAGCAGTGTCAGGGGCGATGATGTTAGTGAGCAGAGAAGTGTTCAATGAAATCGGACCTTTTGACAGAAAATATAATTTAGGCTACGAAAGTACAGATTTATGCCTTCATGGATTTTACAAAGGGTATAAGAATTATTATATTCCTACATCTAATGCTTTTTTCTGTGATACGGAAAATAAGTTGTATGATGATGAAACAAAGGACTTAAAGCGTATAAGAAAGAATGTAAAGGTATTTAAATGCGTATGGCAGAGCTATTTGCTAAGACAGGTTATTAAGGATAAAATAGAAGAAAATAATATTTTTACAAAAAATCCATTAAAGATTACAATAATAGAACCTGAAAATGATGAAAAGTGTAGAGATTTAGGCGAATCATTAAGTGATAAAGGTTATGATGTAGAATATTTAGAAGCAGAGAAATTACCTCATGCAGTAGGAATCTATACTGATGTCATTGTAGATGGAACAAATAATACAGAGAGCTCTGATTATACAGATACAAGAGATAGTGTTATAATAGTTCCTATAGAAAAATTTGATAAATTAGATGTTGATAAATTTAAGGATTTAGTATATGAAATTAATGATTATGTTGATCCAAAGGGAATAGACATATGTGGATCAATGCCAAATACAGAAGCGATTTATAATTGGGGAGATTATCATTATGCATTAGCACTTGCTAAATCTTTAGAGAAACTCGGTTATCATTGCACTGTTAAGACAAGAGATGAATGGTATGAGAGAAGTCGTAATGCGTATTCAATTGTTCTTAGAGGAAAATATGCATGCTATCCTAAGATAGAACAGAAGTATTCAATTATGTGGAATATTTCACACCCTGACAGAGTAAAAGTAGAAGAGTATAATTGTTTTGATATGGTTTATGCAGCTTCTGATGTAATTGAAAAACAGTTAAAGGAAAAAATAAAAGTTCCGGTAAAAACACTTATGCAGTGTACTGATCCGGAAGTTATGACTAATGTTAATGAAGAGGCAGAAAAGAAATACGAGCTTTTATTTGTTGGAAATTCAAGAAATGTATTTAGAACAATACTTAAAGATTTACTTCCTACAGAACATAAACTTACAGTTTATGGAGATGGATGGGATGAATTTCCTGTTAAAGATTATGTAGAAGCGAAGTATATGCCTAATGAGCAGGTTGGACAGGCTTATCACGATGCAAAAATATTATTAAATGACCATTGGGATGACATGAAGGATAATGGCATAATATCTAATCGTATATTTGATGCATTGGCAGCAGGGGCATTTATAATTAGTGATGATATGCCACAACTTCATAAATACTTTGAAGGTTGTCTGGTGACTTATAGAGACAGGGAAGATTTGAAAAATAAGATTGATTATTATTTGACTCATGAAGATGAGAGAAAAGAAATTGTAGGGAAAGGTAAAAAGATTGTATTAAGAAATCATACATTTGATGCGAGAGCAAAAGAAATCAGTTATGATTTGGAAAATAAAAAGGAGTAGGATTTTGAGTAAAATAGCAATAGCCGGAACAGGATATGTAGGATTATCAAATGCAGTTTTGTTAGCACAACATAATGACGTAGTGGCTGTAGATGTGATTGAAGAAAAAGTTAATATGATTAATAATAAGAAATCACCTATTGTAGATAAAGAAATTCAGGAATTCCTTACAGAAAAGAAATTAAATTTAAAAGCTACACTAGATGGTGAAAACGCTTATAAAGATGCTGAATTTGTCATTGTGTCAACACCTACAAATTATGACCCGGATAAAAATTATTTTGATACTTCATCAGTTGAACAGGTAATTGAACTCGTTCTTAAAGTAAATAAAGATGCTATAATTGTAATTAAATCAACAGTGCCTGTAGGATATACAGAGAGTGTCAGAAAAAAATATGATACGGAAAATATAATTTTTTCACCGGAATTTTTGCGTGAAGGAAGAGCATTATATGACAATTTGTATCCTTCAAGAATAATAGTTGGTGCACCTGATGATAATGAAAAAATAAAACAAGCTGCACACACATTTGCAAAACTTCTTGTGGAAGGAGCATTAAAGGAAAATATAGACGTTTTGTTTACAAAACCTACAGAAGCAGAGGCTGTTAAATTATTTGCTAACACATATTTAGCGCTTAGAGTATCATTCTTTAATGAACTTGATACTTATGCTGAGGTTAGGGGACTTGACACAAAACAAATTATAGAGGGAATCGGACTTGACCCAAGAATCGGAAATTATTATAACAATCCGTCATTTGGATATGGTGGATATTGTCTGCCAAAAGATACAAAACAGCTTTTGGCAAATTATGAGAATGTCCCTAATAACATTATTGGAGCAATAGTAGAAGCAAATAACACAAGAAAAGATTTTATTGCAGAACAAATACTTAAAAAAGCAGGATTTCCACAGAACCAGAATGGCGTTGTAGGAATTTACAGGTTGACAATGAAGGCAAATTCTGATAATTTCAGACAGTCATCTATTCAAGGTGTTATGAAACGAATAAAGGCAAAAGGACTTAAAGTCGTTATATATGAACCTACGCTAAAAGAAGAAACATTCTTTAACAGTGAGGTAATAAAAGACGTTAATGAATTTAAAGAAAAATGTGACGTTATAGTTGCAAATAGATTTAATAATGATCTTGAGGATGTTTTAGATAAGGTTTATACAAGAGATTTGTATTTCAGAGATTAAGTGGTAGTATTTAAATTAAAGGAGAAAGATGCATGAAGAAATTGGTAATTATTCCTGCATATAATGAAAAGGACAGTATTGTAAATACTGTAAAAGATATTAAAGACAATGCACAGGGTTTTGATTATATTGTTGTAAATGATTGCTCAACAGATAATACTTATGATGTATGTGTAGAGAATGGATTAAAGGTAATTAATCTTCCATTGAATTTGGGAATTGGTGGAGCTGTACAGACCGGATATTTATATGCGTTTCAGAATGGATATGATATAGCAGTACAGTTTGATGGAGATGGACAACATGATGCAGCATACCTAAATGAGATGGCAGATTATCTTGTGAAAAATGAATGTGATATGGTAATCGGTTCAAGATTTATTGAAAAAGAAGGATTTCAGTCATCGTTTATCAGAAGAGTAGGAATAAAATATTTCACATTTTTAATTCATTTGCTTACAGGAAAGACAATAACAGACCCTACTTCAGGTATGAGAATGTGTAACAGAAGAACAATTGAAATGTTTGCCAAAGAATATCCTATAGATTATCCGGAACCGGAAAGTACGGTTCGTCTTATAAGACATAAGAGAAAGATTGAAGAAGTTCCGGTAATTATGAGAGAGAGAGCAGAAGGCGTTTCATCACTTTCATCAGTTAGACATTCGGTATACTATATGATAAAAGTATCCATAGCAATTTTGGTTGAGAAGTGGAGGTAGAATATGACAATTCGTTTACAGATTGTAATGACAGTAGTATTTTTATTGTTGTTTTGCATTATATATAATATGGTCAGAAAGAGAAAACTTGATTTAAAATTATCATTGCCATGGTTTATTGTGTTAATAGGACTTATAATTTTAGTCTGGATTCCTGATGCAATAGCAAAAATATCAGATTTAATGGGAGTATATTCTCCTGTAAATATGATTTTCTTATGTGGATTTGTATTTGCATTAATTTTAATATTTGTACTTACAACAACAGTTTCAAGATTAGCTGTTCGAGTAAGAAAGTTAACACAGATGGTAGGAATATTAAATAAAAAATTAGATTCAATAGAAAAAAATGAATTAAAATAATAAATAAAATTAATCACAATAAAAAGAATTCGTGTTGGTATATGCTGATGTGAGTTCTTTTTTTCTTTCCGCCAAGTGTGAAAGAAGAAATTGTTTCTTGCCAGGCATGGGAAATCAAAGTTTATAACCGAACGGTGAGTGTGGTCACTATCTGATATTTTTTTATTGAGCAAAAATAAAAAATAGCTTTTGTGAAATATACAATAGATTGAATTTTAAAGAGAAAATAATCATATACTTTATAAAATAATATTGGAGAGGAAGATGACCAAAGCCATTAGGCAATGGCATCAGAAAATATGATGAGTGAATGTGCGGAAAGAATTATATCGGAAGATTATGCTGATTTTATAATAGAGATTGGATTTAGGGAAAATGAAGCACGGCAGGAATATAAAGATTTGTGCATACAGGATATAGGGTATAAATTTTCCGCCATATATTATCCATTATCTGAAATAAATCCGATAAGTGTGGGTGAGGATACATATATTGCAATTCCCAAACTTTTTGGACTTATGGATACGTCTGCAGTCGAAGCAACGGGAGCATTGCGACTGCAAAGAGTAAGAGGCACATCTTTAACAGGAAATGGTGTAATAGTTGGTTTTATAGATACCGGAATTGATTATACAAATGACATATTTAAAAATGTTACGGGTAGGACGAGAATTTTATCTATATGGGATCAAAGTGATCAGAGTGGAACTCACCCGCAAGGAATAGAATTTGGGAGTGAGTATACAAGGGAAGATATTGACAGGGCATTGCAAAGTGAAAATCCGTATTCGATTGTTCCAACTAAAGATACACAGGGGCACGGAACATTTATGGCAGGAGTGGCATGTGGAAGTGAGGATGTGGAAAATAATTTTATTGGTGCAGCAAATGAAAGTCAGATTGCGGTTGTAAAATTAAAAAAGGCAAAGAAATATCTTAGGGATTTCTATCTCATAGAGGAAAATGTTCAGGATGTATATCAGGAAAATGATATTATGCAGGCAGTGACATATTTGAGAAATCTGTCAAGAAGAGAAAGCAAACCACTTGTTTTGGTTTTAGGTTTAGGTACAGGAAGTGGTCAAAGGTCCGGAGGTTCAGCTTTATCCCAACAATTAAATGATTTGGGTGAAATGATTGGATGTTGCGTAGTTACTTGCGCAGGAAATGAAGGAAATGCAAGACTTCATTATAAAGGCAGCGTGTTAAATAAAGAATATGAAGATGTAGAACTTAGGGTGGGCGAAGGAACAAATGGATTTACAATGGAACTTTGGGGAAATTCACCGGATATAATATCGGTTGCTTTTATTTCGCCTTCGGGAGAAATGATATCAAGGATTCCGGCAAGAGTAGGGCAAAGTGATACGGTAGAATTTTTGCTTGAAAAAAGTAAAATAGATATCAGTTATAGTCTTGTTGAAGCAGGCGGTGGTGTTGAACTAATATTTATGAGATTTATAGACCCTACGCCCGGAGTGTGGATAATCAGGGTATATGGAAATAATATATTAGAAGGTGATTACAATATCTGGCTTCCCATAAAGCAATTTATAGACAAAGAAACATATTTCTTAAAACCAAATCCTGATATAACTTTGACAGTTCCTTCGACAACTCAGGCTACAATAACGGTAGCGGCATATGATAATATGACAAATGCGTTATTTACAGATTCAAGCAGAGGTTTTACCAGAACAAATGAAATTAAGCCGGATATTACTGCGCCTGGTGTAAATGTCTATGGACCCGGAATAAACAATAATTATGTGCGAAAGTCAGGAACATCGGTTGCAGCAGCTTTAGTTGCAGGAAACTGTGCACAACTTATGCAGTGGGGAATAGTGGAAAAAAATGAAACTCAAATGAAAACAAATTATATAAAAAACTTTTTAATAAGAGGGGCAATAAGGGATAGAAACATAGTTTATCCATCTAAAGAATGGGGATATGGTAAAGTAAATGTATATGAAGCCTTTAGCATACTTAGAAATAAATAATAAAGTGTACTAATTCTCATCACCCATAGAATAAAGTGTACTAACTGTTCTCTCCCATTGATTTTTTTATAAATATATATTAAAATAAAGCAGTTAAAGACATAGCACATTGTGCCAGAATTTACATTAGTGAAGGAGAGAACGATGAAATTATCAAAATTAGTTGGCGACAGATTTAAAGAAAGACCTGCAAATTGTCAGATTGACAGTCATGCACTTATGGTTAGAGGAGGCTATATTAAAAATGTAGCAAATGGAATTTATTCACAGTTTCCGCCGATGAAGAGAATTTCACAGAAAATAGAAGCAATTATCAGAGACGAAATGGATAAGATTGATGGACAGGAAGTTTTATTCCCTGTTGCATTACCGGGTAGTCTTTGGGAAGAATCAGGAAGATATGAAAGTGTAGGTTCAGAACTCTTAAGATTTACAGACAGAACAGGAAGTAAGATGGTTCTTGGAATGACACACGAAGAAGCATCAGTTCAGTTAGTAAGAGAATACGCTAACAGTTATGCAAAATATCCATTTATGATTTATCAGATACAGACAAAATTCCGTGATGAGGCAAGACCTAGAGCAGGACTTATCCGTGTACGTGAATTTACAATGAAAGATGCATATTCATTCCATACATCACAGGAGGATTTGGAACAGTACTATCAGAAGTGCTATGATGCATACTGCAGAATTTTTGCAAGATGCGGAATTCCTGAAGTAGCAGTTGTAAAATCTGATTCAGGTATGATGGGTGGAAATATTTCTCATGAATATATGCTTCTTACACCGGCAGGGGAAGATTCAATAGCAATTTGTCCTGAATGTGGATACAGTGCAAATGTAGAAGCAGCAGAATCAATTGTAGAAAATGAAAACAAACTTCCAAAAGAAGAATTGAAGGAAGTTTCAACACCTCATGCAGGAACAATAGAAGAACTTTGTGATTTCTTAAAAATACCTGCAGAAAATACTGCAAAGGCTGTTGTATATCAGAGAAATGAAGATGATACATTTGTTGTTGCGTTTATAAGAGGAGATTTAGATATAAATGAAGCTAAACTTACAAAGGTAGTAGGTTGTGACATTCATCCGGCTGACATTATTGATGACAGTGTATTAACAGCAGGATTTATCGGACCTGTTGGTATTTCTGATAAAGTAACTGTGTTCTTTGACAGTTCATTAAAAGGAATTGATTATCTTGTAACAGGTGCTAATAAAGTTGACACTCATTATACAGGATTTAATGTTGAAAGAGACTGTGGAGATGTTGAATATTATGATTTGGCAAAAATTGCCGAAGGTGGAATATGCCCACAGTGTGGAAAGAAAACAATTACAATTTCAAGAGGAATTGAAGTTGGTAATATATTCCAGTTAGGAACAAAGTATTCAAAAGCTATGAACTTTACATATACTGATGAAAATGGAGAAACACAGTATCCTATCATGGGATGCTATGGTATTGGTGTAGGTCGTATGGCAGCTTCAATTTGCGAAGTAAGACATGATGACTTCGGACCAATCTGGCCAATTACAATTGCTCCATGGCAGGTACACATTTGTTGCTTAAGAAGTGATGATGAAGAATGTAAGGCTTATGCAGATAATTTATATGAAACACTTCAGAATAAAGGCATTGAAGTAATATATGATGACAGAAAAGCAAGACCGGGAGCTATGTTCGCAGATGCCGATTTACTCGGAGTTCCTGTACGTGTTGTAGTAAGTCCAAGAAATATGGGAGAAGGTGTTGTAGAAATCTCAACAAGAGATAAGAGCATTCAGCAGAAGACACCTACAGCTGATGCAGTAACAGAGGTTGAAAACATTATTGCACAGTTAAAAGAACAGATTTATTCACATGTAAAATAGCATTGAGAAATGTAACTTGATTGTTAGTAATTAAAAAGGTTAGAATGATGTATAACATCATTTTAACCTTTTTTTATATTATAGCTACTATGCTACATTTTACTTTTTTTATTGTGAATTAATATAGTTGATGATACAATAAATTTAAAATAAATGATAAATTGTATTGTGAAAAACATTAATAAATGACTTAATCTCTGAACAGAACCAGATTGATGTATCAGATAGAATCTGACATTTCAATATGATGTTGTTTGGGGATTTTTTTACAGGAGAATGTAATGAAATTCTAATGGTTGAGGAAGGAACAATGATGAATTTTAAAGAAAAATGTGAGCTGTTGACATATCTACAAGAAAAATCATACGTGGAAGATTTTGATGAAAAAGATTATAGTATATTAAGTGAATTATCTTATGATGAAGATGCCTATATTAGAGCTGTTGTTGCAGAAACTCTAGTAGAGTCTAGTGATGAAAAAGGCGAACAGATATTGTTACGATTAACTAAAGACCATGATTGGCTGGTAAGGACAGATGCATGTGATTCATTGTGCATAAGTGAATCTGTTGATACATATAATCTGTTAAAAGAAATTGCAAAGAAAGATACAAGTGGTTTGGTGCGGGGATATGCAATATTGTCATTAGAAAATATTGCAAATAGAATTAATAGGGAAAATGAGTTGATTGAATTTTTGGAAGAAAGGATAATAAAGGAAAAAGTTCAGTTTACAAGAATAAATACATATACTGCTTTATATAAATTGGGACGAGAGAAATATTTGAAAAATTTATTATCTATGTTTAATTCAAAAAAATATGAGAATAGACATTCGGTAGTTGAAAGTTTACATGAAATTTTTGATGATAGCAATAAAAATGAGATTATTACAGCCTTATTAGAGCATAAGAAAGTTGAAACAGCGGGGTCAGTAATTTATAGAATTAATGATATAATTGAGGAAATATTCTTAATTGATTTAAAGGAAAAGTCAGATGAGAAAGGCATTGATGAGAAAGATTTTTGTAGATTGAAAGAGATTTCAGTCGAGGGAAGTTGTAATAATAGAGGTCTCGCTGCTAGAGTATTAGTTAATTCGAATTTGAAAGAAGGAGAAAAAATATTGCAACGATTAGCTCATGATAATGATCTATTTGTGAGAATGGAAGCATGTGATTCATTATGTAATGGTAAATCCTTAAAAACCTATAAATTACTAAAGAATATAGGAGAAAAAGATACAAGTGGTTTGGTACGAGGATATGCAATAGCATCATTGGGAGATGTAGCGATTGAGATAAATCAGCAGCATGATTTAATTGAATTTTTGAAACATAGATTGTTAAATGAAAAAGTTGAGTTTGCGAGAATATATATATTTAGTGTTTTATATAGTTTAGGTATAGAAGAATATTTAGCGAATTTATTATCAATGTTAAATTCAAAAAGATATCAAAACAGACAGACAGTAGTTGAAAACTTAAGTGAAATTGTAAATGATAGTAATAAAGAAGTGATACGTACAACATTAATTGAACATAAGAAAATTGAGACTAAATGTTCAGTTATTTCTGAAATTAATGAAGTACTTGAACAGATAGAAAGAGATTGGGATGAATAAAACAAGAAGTTATTATTTGGCAACGGTAATCTGTTTTGGTGGTCTTTTCCTGAAAATTTTGAAATTCCATAGCATAAATATAAAAGAATAATGAAATAAAAATAAAAAAGCACTGAAAAACCTTTATTTATTAGGTTTAACAGTGCTTTTTGTTGTCTATGCGTACCACAATCGTACTATTATTGTTGTAATAACTCTAATTTTTCCGCAACTTCGCTTTGTCTGCTGGGGTATAAATGCCCATATGTGTTTAATGTTGTAGTTACGTTTTCATGTCCCAATCTGTCAGCTATGAGGGTAGGCGAAAAGTTCATGTGTATAAGCAAGGAAGCATGGGAGTGCCTCAAATCGTGTATTCTTATTCTTTTAATACCTGAAAGTTCAGATACTCTTGTTAACTCATTACTTAATTGTTTCGGGCCAAAGAAAAACATATTTTGTTCGGGTTCATAGCCGTATAAATGTTGTGTATAGTCTATTAAATCATTAACCAAAAAGCGCGGTATGGTTATTTTACGCGTACTTTTGCGTGTTTTAGGTGTCTGGGTAATATATTCGCCATTTACACAAACTTTATTCTTATTTACCGTCAAAACGCCGTTTTCGGTGTCTATATCGTTCATGGTAAGGGCGAACATTTCCCCGAACCTTAAGCCGGTATAAAACAATAGTTCATATATGATTTTATACTCCGGTCTATCTTCGCAGCTTATAAAATGTTTATATTCTTCCAACGTCCAGAAGTCTATACCTTCCCCTTTAACTTTTCCAATACTTCCAACCCTTGCAACCGGGTTAAATGGTAAATTGTAATACTTAACTGCAAAATTGAGGATTGCGGACAAAATACCGTTTACATTGTGTTGAGTGCTGGGAGCTAGTCCGCTGTTTATTATTTCGTTCTGCCACTTTCTAATTACAACCGGGGTTATCTCTGATATTGGTATATCGTTGAAATATGGGGCAATTTTATCATTTATAACAGAGGTTTTTACTACTAGTGTAGTAGGTTTTAGCCTTGTTGCACTATCCTCTAAATAGAGCTGTACAAGGTTTTTAAACGTCATTGAACAATTTGCCGTCATTCTGTTTATAAAATCACTTTCCCACGCTTTAGCCTCTCGCTGGGTATTAAATCCCTCTTTCTTCTTTCGCTTCCTGATGCCCTGCCAGTCTGTATAGTAAAAACTACAATACCACTTGCCGTTGTTCATTTTGTTTACTGACATAAAAAAATAACCTCTCTTTCTGTATTTTGGGTATACAAAGTAAAGGTTATCTGCTATAATATTTGCGATATGATAGCAGACAACCAGCAATTATATTGTATGGTGTAAGTAAAAGTTTTAAAAAGTTCCAGTATTGCGAGTACTGGGGCTTTTTATTTGATATTTTTCCAGATATATTGTATAATATATAAAAAGATGGGAGTCACCTTCTCCACACCAAAGGAGCTTATGCTCTGGGGAGGGCACGAGCTCATCTTTTTATTTTTGCCCCTCTGGTAAGTATATTATATTTTCAATGTTCGTTCCTGGTATTTTTCCCGGGAGCTGCTGAACTATTTTTCACGCTTGTATTCAGGTATTTTAGTTAATAACTCTACCTGTTCTATTGCCTTTTCTTGCCCTTTTTCGTTTAGCTCGTCGTAATACATATTTATTAATGCTTTATGGCTTGTATTTATATTGGTTTGGTGGCAATCTTGCAATATTTCAAGTTGCATTATTATTTGTTCTAATTGTTTGTTTTTTTCTTTATCGTTTATAGAACTATTATTTTTCAAAGATAATATCTTATTGTTTATATCAAAAAATGTTGCGTTGTCATCATCTAAAGTATTTGTAAAATCTTCATCAAGAAAAAAATGCATACTAATATTAAAAGTATCAGTTATCTTTTTTAATTGTTCTAATCGGGGTTGTCTTTTTCCGTTTTCCCAGAAATTAACAGCCGATTGCGCAACACCTATTTTTTCAGCAAACTGTTTTTGCGTTAAATTTTTGCTAGTTCTAAATTTATATATTTTTTCGCCAATTGTCATAAAATAAACCTCCACAACAATTATGCTAACAAAAAAATTACAATATGTAAATAAAAATCACGTTTGTTATTGACATAATATCACAAATGTTATACAATGCCAATTAATATCACAAATGTGATTAAATTAAAGAAAGGAGCAGAAAGATGAAACTAAGCAAATTAAAGATTGATATTGCAATCGCAAATAGTGGTTACAGTATGCAAGAGTTGGCAAAGCGTGCAGGCGTAAGCCGTCAACGTTGGAATGTCTTAACAAATCAAAAAGAAATACGCCCAGTATGTGCAGGAAAGATTGCCAGAGCTTTAGGCGTAGACGTAACAGAGTTGTTAGAAGATTAGAAAGGAGTAGAGCAATGGAAAGTTATTTAATTAATGCAAAGGAAACAATGCAGCTGTTGGGAGTGTCCGAGGGCATGGCGTATAAAATCATTGCCCAGTGCAACCAAGAGCTGGCAAAAAAGGGATTCATAACAATAAGAGGTAAGGCACCGCGTGTATATCTTATGGAGCGTGTCGGAATAGGAGTAAACTAATATGAGCAAATACCAAAATAATAATTTTATAAAGTTGAGCCGTAAGATGCTCAACTGGGGCTGGTACACAGACATAAATACCAAAGTACTTTTTATACATTGCTTATTAAAAGCAAACTGGAAGAAAGCAGAATTTAAAGGGGTACCGGTTGAACGTGGGGAATTTATAACCAGCTTACAGAATTTAGCCAACGAAACAGGGTTAACAATTCAGAATGTAAAAACCGCTATTAATCATTTAGAGAATACTGGAGAGTTGAAAACAAAGAACCTAAAATTTGGGCGTTTGGTTGTGGTTGTAAATTATGATTTATATCAACAAAACAACGAGAAGCAAATAGAGTAAATGGAGGACAACGCAAGTTATTGCAACAAAAACCCCGATTATTGCGACAGAAACCTAAATTTTGCATACAGAAATCAAGAAAATGTATACAGAAATGCGATAAATGTATACAAAACAACGGTTATTGTTACAGAAATTCACAAGATTTTAGTCGAAAAAGTGCTTAATTATTTAAAATGTTAAACTTACTAATAACAAAGCACTAACAAGGCTAAAACCCTTTATTTATCGGTGTTTGTAAGGTGTTAGAATTTTACATATAACAAGGCACTAACAAAGGAATTAACAAGGTTTCTAACAAAGGAATTAACAAAGCACTAACAAGGCTAAAACCCTTTATTTATCGGTACTTTATAATGACAGAAAGCATATACATAACAAAGGAGTTAACAAGGTTTCTAACAAGAGAACTAACAACAATAGAAGAATATAAAGAAAATTAAAGAATAGTAAGAATAAAAAAATAAATAAAAAAAGACATAACCACCAGCAAAAACCAAACCCACCACGGTTATATTTATATTTTTTATATAAAGGTTTATATGTTGATGTTTATATCTTTGACGGTATTATACCAGAAAGGACTAAAAGAATGAACAAAGTAAAAGAAATTTTTTCAAAAAATCTTAATCAATGTTTAAAGGATAAGAAAATGACCGCTAGCGCATTAGCAAAAAAAATGAGCATACAAAAATCAACGGTTAGTGAATGGCGTACAAATAACAGATTCCCAAGAAGTAACCAACTGGAACAGTTAGCGAAAATATTAGAAAAGCCGATACATTGGTTTTTTGAGGAAGAACACAAAGAAACGCAGGAAGTAAGAGCGTTAACGCCTATAGAAGTCGTAGCCGAAGCGCTAAAGGAGTTAAACGAAGCTATAGACAATCAAAACGAGATAATAAGCGCAGAAATTGGAGCTTTAGCGGATAAATTAAACGATATAAACATAGCTTTGCAGCAAATAGCCATAGCTTTGAACAAAATGAATAAATAGGAGGTACAAAGATATGAAAACAGAATTTACAAGCGAAGAATTGAATATGTTGGACGAAAAGACCTTTGACATAACATGTGCATACTCAAGTATAGCAGTATTACGCCAGGCAGTAATTGGCGGTGATATAGTAAACCTTAAAGACGTATCAAGAGTGTTATTTACAGCAGAATTGCAGCTAAGCAACGCCTTAGAAGAAATAAGCAAAGTAATGGGGACGAACTACTTAGAAATGCAGTAATTAACCAGCTCCAAGAATAATATAAATACATACCTAGACCGGGGGAGAGTATGAAAAATGTTAAGAAATGTTAAGGTTTACGCGCGCGTGAGAATTAGAAGAAAGGAAAGCAAATGAATAGTTTTACAGATGATGTATTGAATTTTGGATATACAAAGGGAATAAACAAAGGCTTAAATATGTTTCTTGAAGCGTTCAGCAAGGAAATGGAACAGAACAAAGGGCAAGACCCAATAGAAACAGCCAAGAGAGTAGCGGACGACCTAAAAAACGGACATAGAAAGGAGTAAAAGCATGGTAAAGATAAAAGTATCATACGAACACGAAAGCGAGTTATACAAGCTAAAAAGACGGCTTGAACCGAATGTGAAGAGTGTTAAAAAGAGCAACAACCAGCGGGGCAGATATAAAAAGGCTTACATAGAGCTTGAAAACATGCATGTTGTTTAGCTGAAAAAGAGACGGTGCAATATATACGTTGTATCGTCTTTTTTTGTTCCTGGCCATGATTTTTTATTGAGATTATATCCAGAATTTGTTATAATATAATTATCGTACAAATGTCATAATCGTTGAGTACCGCACCGTATGGTGTAAGCGTAAAGCGTGGGAAAGTATTAAATTACTTTCTTGCGCTTTTTTTTGTACGTATTCATATTCAATTATCCAAACGCTAACAAGCGGGAAAAGAGGTCAAATAATGGAAAATAACAACATTAACACTGGAGCTAATGCCGAACAAGGTCAGACAGAAGCAACAGGAACAGAAAAAACATTCACTCAGGAGGAAGTTAACCGCATTGTTCAAGAACGTTTGGCACGTTCAAAGAACAAAGAGCCACAAGCAGGCGAAGAAAGCGGCAACAGCAAAGAAGCAGAGTTAAAAGCGCGTGAAATGAACATTATAGCACGTGAAAAGCTGCTAGATGCAGAACTGGGCAAGGAATGTATGCCACTACTTGCGGGAGCAAGTGACGAAAAAGAGATATTGCAAAGAATAGAGGTTATAAAAAGCCTTAAAGGAAATGCAAAAGAAACAAACAAAAGCGAGGGTTTTACCATAGGCGCCCCAGGCGGAGACGGTAACAACAATAAAACCGATGCTATAAGGCAGGCTATGGGATTATAAAGAAGACCCTAGAAAGGAGTTAAACAGTGCCTAATATTGAATTAGCTACACAATATGCACCATATGTCGATGAAATCTTTGCAAGAGAAAGCAAAATTGATTTACTTACAAATCAGGATTTCAGCTTTAACGGTGCGCATAGTGTAAAAATTTATAAAGTTTCCACTTCTGCTATGAATGATTACGACCGTAACGGTGCACAAAATAGTTATAGCAGATTCGGAACAGCCGCAGACTTAGACGCCACAACAGAAGAATGTACATTAAAAAAAGACCGTTCATTCACTTTTGTAGTTGATAAGCTGGACAACGACGAAACAGCGGGACAGTTGAGCGGTGCAAGTGCATTAGCAAGACAGACAAGGCAGGTTGTTGTGCCTGAAATTGACACATATGTTTATGATGTTATGACAAAGGGTGCAGGAACAAAGCCCGCAGCCGTAACCCTTACAGTTGATAACATTTACGATGAAATCACAAAGGGTACGGAGCTTTTAGACGATGCCGAAGTACCGGAAACTGAAAGAGTGCTTACAGTAACGCCAGCGGTGTTTAGACTTATGAAAAAGTCTAAAGAAATCACAATGGAGACTGAAACAGGTGAAGATATGCGATTAAAAGGTGTTATATCAAACCTTGACGGCATGAAAGTTGTTAAGGTGCCGTCGTCAAGACTTCCGAAGAATTTCGGGTTTATGATTAGTCATAAGAGCGCTACAGTAGCACCGAAAAAGTTGGAAGAGTATAGAACCCACCAAGACCCGCCGGGAATTAGTGGCGAACTTGTAGAAGGTCGTATCTGTTACGATGCGTTTGTTCTTGATAACAAGGCGAAAGCTATTTATTATCAGGAAAACAAAGCAGCAGAAGCAGCAGGAACAGAAAAAGCAGCAGAAGCAGCAAAAGTAGCAGAATAAACAAGGTTAAGAGAAAAACGAGTTTTTCTTATTATGCAACAGCTGGCGAGGGCTAGCACAATAAAACAAAAAAATTAAAAATAGAAAGGCAGGTGTAAAAAGCCTCTTTCTATGCTGTAAAAATGATATAAATAGAACAGCAATTTTTACTACTAAATTTTTAAATGTTACAAATTATTACAAATCCTATACCCCTAGAAGTTAATAACTAGGGGTTTTCTTTTTAGTCTGGAGGTGTTTTTTATGAATACTATTAATAACAAGAGTACCGAAACGGTAGGCGGGATATTGGCAGAATATAGGCTTGTAGGCATAAGGCTTGATGTAGTCAATAGTTGGATTGATAAACTGGAAGAATGGGGCAAAATTGCAGACACAACAGACTATTTAAAGAGTGCATATGCTGAACGTGATGAACTGGAAGCGGAGCAGGAGCAGGCAAGGGAATTTATAAAGAACATACCAAACGAACGATATAGAATTATGTTTTATCTGTACTATATCAAGGGATATACTAAGCGTGCCATAGCGGAACAGTTGGGCATAACTGACAGATACCTGTATAGATTATGGAGCAAAGCACAAAAGGAGTATGTGCATGAGTAACGAAGAATTAGCCGTATACCTGAAGGAGAACCCGGAAGACAAGGCAAGGCAAGAACTGTTATACTTTCAGGTCGTCAATTATGTAAAAAAATATATTAACCGGTTTTTCCCTGCTGCTGACAAAGAAGACCTATTACAAGAAAGTTATTTTGCTTTAATGAAGACAGTAAGCATGTATAACCCTGATAAAGGCAGCTTTCTAAACTATTTTACATGGTACTTGCGTAATTACTTATCACGCTATATATACGCGTCCAATGGTGGAATGTGTGCCATGCTTAACGAATTAACCGACAAGTACGAGAGAACGGTGCGAGACATTGAAAATTTGGGGCAAATACCGACATATGAAACCATAGCCGAAAGAATGGGCGTTGATGTTAAAAGGGTCAAAGAATTAGAGAAATACGCAGAGCGCCGTGACTATTCAAGTACCGACGTAAGTATTGGAGAAGATAAAAGTATCTCACTTATAGAACAGCTACAGGACTATAACACAGATGTTGAAGGGGAAGCCCTCGACAATGTGGAACGTGAGGAGCTAAAGCGTGACATTTGGGAGTGTGTGGAACGTTTACCAGAGAAACATGCAGAGGTAATAATAAGACACTTTAAGAACCAAGAACAGTATAAGGATATAGCGGAAGATTTAGAAATAAGTTACCAGCAAGTGACACAACGAAAAATTGAAGCATTTAGGAAGATGAGAGAGGACGCCCGGACAATTAGACAGTTGCGACCATACCTTGACAATGTTAGGGGTGAAGCCTTTAAAGGTAACGGCGTTGGAACATTCAACAGAACATGGACGAGCTCAACGGAACGTATCGCATTAAAGCGGTTAGAACGTGAAAGGCTGCTTGCTGAAATATCACAATTGTAAGCGTACTAAAAATGTACCACTATATGAAACAGATACAAAAAACAAGTATAAAATGCAAATAAAAGAGAATACAAACCCTTTAAAATAAGGGGGTTTAGATATATAGAAAGTAATACGAATTATAAAAGAATAATGAACTAAAAAAGGATTGATTCTATAATTTATATAGGTCCAATCCTTTTTTGTTATACAATTATCTTCTTCTGGCATATTTGCCTTTTTTCTTATTAGGATTAATCTTCTTTTGTTTTTTCTGAGTACATTCGCCAAAGAAATAAATAATTTTTCGCCCATTTTCTTTATAGTGTTCCTTTACGAACAAAAAGTATATGAAGAAAATTACTCCAATTATCATTATGTTAGGATTCTTATTCATAAACCAAAACATTAGCAATAAAGATACAATGGATAAAATAACAACAATATTAAAAATTGCTGACATAAAAGTAAATCCTTTTATAAAACATAAACCATCTTTTTCGATAATCTTACCAGTAAAAACATTGTTGATTGATGTAATAAAATCCTTTTGTTCATTGCCACTTATGTAATAAGTGCATAATTTTTTCTTTTCTTCATCATAAGAAACATGAACACCTGGTTCTTTACCTTCAAATGTCTCAATAGACCAATATCCGAAAGGCTCTTCGTCATTATAATGTTCTGCTTTTTTTAGTCGGTTTACCAAAGTGTTTAAGGGCATATTAGCCTCGAGATTTACGTATCGCATAAAATCACCTCATATCATTTAGTAACAAGTCGGTGAAGAATTATTAAATAAATAACACTTCGCCAAAACTTAATAAAGATTATAACATATTAAAGATGTCATGGTCAAAAAGTTTAAGTTCACATAAGTTTGATTATGAGTGAGTGAAAGAACTTTTGCCCCTGGCATCAAATTAAATTACAAGATAGCAAATTATACTTCAAAATATAACATAACACGAAAAAAATGAAAACAAAATGAAAAAGATTTTCAAATTCGTTGACTAAAACAAAAAATAAGAGTAAAATGAAAAAGATTTTCAAATTGGATGATAATATAATGTACCAAATATATATATTTTCTGAAAGGCAGGAATATAAAATGAGTGGAAATAAAAATTATAAAACTAAACAGCAAAGTGCCATTATGGATTGTATAAAGACAAATGCTAATGGTTATGTAACAGTTAACGATATATGGAATTACTTAAAAGAACATAATTACTCAGTTGGACAGACTACAATATACAGACATTTAGATAAAATGGAAGAGGCAGGAATTGTAACAAGATTAAAAGTAGAAGGACAGGCAGGAGCATGCTATAAATATTTGAATCCTCAAGAAAAGATTGAAGATGGATTTTACATAAAATGCGAAGAATGCGGGGAGGTTACAAGAATGGAATGCCATCATTTAGAAGAAATATACAGACATATAGGTGATGATCATAATTTCCGAATAAATCCTAAAAAGACTGTATTTTATGGAAAATGTGAAAAATGTCAAAAGTCAGATAAATAGAGTTATATAAAAAACCGGAAGGCAGAAAGAATTATTGAATCTAATAAAAAAGCCGGAAAGCAGGTAAGCAGATTAATGAAAATGAAAAAAATATTAACAATTATCTTATCTATAATTGTGGCAGTATCGTTTAACGGATGTAAAGCTACACAGAATACAGAACCACAGGATGATGCAAGAATAAAGATAGTAACAACATTGTTTCCTTATTATGATTTTGTGAGAGCTGTTACAAAAGGAGTAGATGGAATTTCTATAACAATGACAGTGGCACCGGGACAAGATAGCCATTCCTTTGAACCGACTCCAAAAGACATAATAAAAATTGAAGATGCGGATTTGTTTATATATAATGGAGGCACTTTAGAAACATGGGTTGACTCTGTTTTAGGGGCATTGTCAAATGATGAACAGGTTATGCGAATGATGGACTATGTTGATGTTATGGAAGAAGAAACGGTAGAAGGAATGGATTTGAGATATGAGCATTCCCATGACCATAGTGAAGAAATGCATAGTCATAGTGAAGAAAGTGAGCATTCACATGATGAAGAAAATGAACATTCACATGACGAAGAAAGTGAACATTCACATGATGACAAAGAATATGATGAGCATATTTGGACATCACCTGTAAATGCAATGAAGATGGTTGGGTATATATGTGATGAAATGATAAAGATTGACCCTGAAAATGCAGAAATATATAAAGCAAATGCGGATGAATATATAGGAAAAATACAAAACATTGATACACAGATAAGGAAAATTGTAAATAAGATGGACAAAAAAGAAATTATATTTGCAGACAAATTTCCATTATTATATTTTGCAAAAGAATATGGATTAAGTTATTATGCAGCATTTCCGGGATGTGCCGAAGACACAGAGCCAAGTGCAAGAACAATAGCGTTTCTTATAGACAAAATAAACGAAGATAAAATTAATAAGGTTTACTATTTGGAATTAAGCAGTAAGGCAGTGGCAAATACAATATGCGAAGACACAGGAGCAAAGGCATATGAGTTTAACAGTTGTCATAATATAACGGAAAAACAGTTTCAAAGTGGAGTTACTTATGTAGACCTGATGACAAAAAATCTTGAAGTATTAAAAAAATAGAGAGCAGGGATTGATATGATATTTGAATGTGAAAACGTAACGTTAGGTTATGAGAATAAAATAGTTATATCGAATTTATCATTTACAATTGATAAAGGAGATTATGTGTGTATTGTAGGTGAAAATGGAACAGGAAAAAGTACATTAGTAAAAACAATTCTTGGTCTTATAAAACCTCTTGAAGGAAAAATGAATTTAAAAGAAGGAAAGATTGGTTATCTTCCGCAGCAGACAATGATACAGAAGGATTTCCCGGCAAGTGTATGGGAAGTTGTATTATCCGGAAACTTAAATAATAAAAGAAAAATTCCATTTTACACAAAAGCAGACCGACAGGAAGCAATGAAAAATATGGAAAAACTTGGGATAACTAATTTAAAAAAGACATGTTACGGAGAACTTTCAGGAGGACAACAGCAAAGAGTACTTTTAGCTAGAGCATTATGTGCAATGAGCAATGTACTTATTTTAGATGAACCTGTTACAGGACTTGATCCTACAGCAACAAAGGAAATGTATGAATTAATAAAAGAATTAAATGTGAAAGACAATGTTACGATAATTATGGTAACACATGATATTGAAAATGCAGTAAATTATGCTAATAAAATATTGCATTTAGGACGAAAGAAATATTTTTACGGAACTGTAGAAGAATATGAAAAATCAAATACATCAGATGCTTTTTTAGGAGGTAATGAATAATGTCAGTAATTATAGAAATGATGTCATATCCATTTATGCAAAGGGCATTTATAGGTGGATTATTAGTGGCATTATGTGCTGCACTTTTAGGAGTGAGTCTTGTATTAAAGAGATATTCAATGATTGGAGACGGATTATCTCATGTATCATTTGGAGCACTTTCAATTGCGGTAGCATGCGGATTTGCACCAATAAAATTTTCAATACCTGTAGTAATTATTGCAGCCTTCTTTCTTCTTAGAATGGCTGAAAATGGAAAAATGCACAGTGATGCGGCAATTGCAGTTGTTTCAGCGTCAGCACTTGCAATTGGTGTAATTGTTACAAGTCTTACAACAGGTTTAAGCACAGATGTATACAGTTATATGTTCGGAAGTGTTCTTGCAATGTCAAAAGATGATGTGGAAATGAGTGTAATACTTTCGATTATCGTATTAATAGTATTTGTATTTTGCTATCACAAAATATTCGCAGTTACATTTGATGAAAATTTTTCAAAAGCATCAGGAGTTAAAGTGAATTTTTATAATACATTGATTTCTATCTTTACAGCAGTTACAGTAGTAATAGGTGTAAAAATGATGGGAGCGATGCTTATTTCAAGCTTAATAATATTTCCTTCCCTTACATCAATGAGAGTATATAAAAGTTTTTTAAGTGTAACAATATGTTCAGCTGTAATAGCGATGATTAATTTTATTGCAGGACTTATTGCATCATATGTATTATCAATACCGGCAGGTGCAAGTGTAGTAGTGGCAAATTTAATTATGTTTGTTGCGTTCATTATTGTTGGAAATATATTAAATGTAATTCGATTGAGAAAATATAGTAAATAAAATAGAAAAGAAAGGAAAGGACGAGCTATGGATATTCAGGCATTTTTAAATGGGTTAGATAAATTATTTGCAAAAAAGGCGATAGATGAGGTGGAGCCATTTTTAAATGAAAGTATGGAAAATGCAAAAAAAGAAAATGACAAATCAGCTCAGTTTACCATATTAAATGAAATGATGGGATTCTTCAGAGATACAAGTCAGTATGACAAGTCTATAAAAGCCTGTAATCAGTGCCTTTCTTTAATGAAAGAAATGAATATTGAAGGAACGGTTGATTATGCTACTTCTTTGCAAAATATAGCAAATGCTCATCGTGCTGCAGGTAAACTGGAACAGTCGCTTATGTTTTACAATGAGGCAATGAAAATTTATGAAAAAAATATTGAACCAAATGATTTTAGAATGGCAAGCATAAATAACAATATAGCCCTTCTATATCAGGAAATGGGAGATTATGTAAATGCAGTAGCGCATTTGAAAATGGCATTGTGTATTATTGAACAACTAAGTGATTCCAGAATAGAGGTGGCAGTTACACATTCTAATCTTGGAGCATCTTTGGTTCAGTTAGGAAGAATTGATGAAGCTGTAAAACATTTGAATAAAGCATTAGCACTTTTTAGGCAGGATGAGGTAAAAGATTTTCATTACAGTGCTGCTTTATCAGCGATGGCATCATTAAAAGCTCAGATAGGAGAATATGAAACAGCAGCCAAATTGTATGAGGAAGCCTTAGACGAGATAAGAATTAATATGGGCAAAGGAACTGCATATAAAATAACAGAAGATAATTTACGACAGATTTACAGTATTTTAGGAGTTCATACAAATTTAGATTCAGATAAAATAGAAAATGGAATTGAATTAAGCAGAAAATTTTATGAGACATATGGAGAACCGATGATTCACGAAAAATTTTCTGACTACGAAAATAAAATCGCAGTAGGTCTTGTTGGTGAGGGCTCGGAGAGGTTTGGATTCGATGACAAATATTCAAGAGACCATGATTTTGGTGCAGGTTTTTGTATGTGGGTTAGCACATCTACATATGATGCAATAGGCAAAGAATTAGAAGAAGAATATGAAAAAATAATTTCTGAACACGAAGAAGAATTTATGAAAAAATATGGGTTCTTAAGTGAAAATGAAAAATTATATAAAACACCAACAGCTGATGGAAGATGTGGCGTATCAAAAATAGGTGATTTTTATGAAAAATATACGGGATATAAGTTACCACCAAAGACTGTAGGAGAATGGATAGAAATTGATGATTACAAATTAGCGACAGTAACTAATGGAGCTATATTTAAGGATAATGAAGATAAGTTCTCAACAATAAGAAGTGAGTTCGCAAACATTCCGGAAACAGTAAGAAGAGTTAAAATTTCAAGAGAACTGGCTGCAATGGCACAGACGGGTCAGAGCAATTACGAAAGGGCAATGGCAAGAAAAGATTTTGTTACTGCGAATATTTGTATTTCAGAATTTATGCAACATACAATGAAAATTGTTTATTTGCTTAACAGAAAATATGCTCCATATTACAAATGGATGCTTAAGGGAATGAAAGAACTGGAAATTTTGCCGGAGGTATCTGCGGTATTAAAGGCTTTAGCTGACTTGCCTGACCAAAGAGAAAACTGGGAAGATTATTCATATTCAAGTCGTGATAAGAACGAAAATGATATGAAAGTTGCAGCAATTGAAATAATCAGCAAGATGATAATAGAACAGCTAATTAAACAAAATATTATCGAAGAAGGCAGTTGCACAACAACATTTTTAAATGATTATTCAAGAATAATTATGGAGAATCTGACTTTGAAAAATAAAGAAAACGCATTTGACAGGGAAAAAGTAATAGATAAAATTATAGATTTGGAGTTTGAAGCATTTGATAAAGTACAAAATGTAGGTGGAAGAGCGGAATGTCAAAACAATTTTCCAATGTTTTACATTATGCGTAAAAGCCAGTATTTGACATGGACAGATGAAATGCTTTCATGCATACTTGAACTGTGGACGGAAAACAGGGAAAAAGGACTGAATATGATTACGGAAAAATATGCAAGGATGATGGAAAGCACTTCACCTGATGAATATGCTGAATTTGCAGATAAGCTTCCTAAAAAAACAGAGAAGACAAGAAAAATTGTGGATGAAATCGCAAAAATTCAGGTTGATTGGATGGAAGAGTTTTCAAAAGAATATCCAAAACTTGCAAATAATGCAAGAGACATAACCAGCGATTCTGATAATTTATATAACACATCTTATGAAACATATTTAAAAGGTGAGTTGTTGACATATTCAGAAAAATTATTAAAATTGTATGGGCAGTTTGTAATTAATCTTGCAAAAGAAGGCAAAAATCTTGCGGAAATGACAATAAAAAATACAGCTTTACTGTCAGGTTACAAATCGTTAGATGAAGCAGAGAAAAACAATTAGTATAAGGAATAAAAGTATGAGTTTTTTACCGGTATCAAAACAGGATATGATAGACAGAGGAATAGAGCAGTTAGACTTTGTCTATGTAATAGGGGATGCGTATGTTGACCATCCTTCATTTGGACACGCAATAATAAGCAGGGTTTTAGAATCTCACGGATATACAGTTGGAATTATTTCACAACCGGACTGGAAAGACGACAATAGTATTAACATATTAGGAGAACCAAGACTGGGATTTTTAGTAATGGGCGGAAATATGGATTCTATGGTTAATCATTATTATGTATCTAAAAAGCATAGAACAATGGATGCATATACGCCGGGTGGTGAAACCGGAAAAAGACCGGACCATGCAACGGTAGTATATTGTAATCTTATACGTCACACATATAAAAATAAGCCAATTATAATAGGCGGAATTGAAGCATCTTTAAGAAGAATGGCTCATTATGATTATTGGAGTAATAGTTTTAAGAGGTCTATTTTATTAGACAGTCAGGCAAATCTCATATCTTATGGAATGGGTGAAAAATCTATTGTTCAGATAGCTGATTCCTTAGATAGTGGCTTAGACGTAAATGACATTACGTTTATACCGGGAACAGTATATAAGACAAAGACTTTAGATTCAGTATATGAACCGATTATTCTTCCAACTTATGAAGATATGAAAAATGACAAATTAGAATATGCTAAGAGTTTTAAAATTCAGTCAGAGAATACAGATCCATTTAATGGTAAAACTTTAGTAGAAGAATATCCGAATGGAAATTTTGTAGTTCAGAACCCACCACAGGAACCACTAACTCAGCAGGAAATGGATGATGTGTATGATTTGCCTTATATGAGAACTTATCATCCGATGTATGAAGGAATGGGTGGAATTCCGGCAATTCAGGAAATACAGTTTTCGCTTATAAGTTGTAGAGGATGTTTTGGCGGATGTAGCTTTTGCGCACTTACATTTCATCAGGGAAGAATTATACAGACAAGAAGTCATGAATCAATTATAAATGAAGCAAAAAAAATAATTGAGATGCCAAACTTTAAAGGATATATACATGATGTAGGAGGACCTACAGCGAATTTCAGACATCCGTCATGTAAAAAACAGTTAAAATGTGGCGTATGTAAAAATAAGCAGTGTCTTTTCCCGGAACCTTGTAAGAATTTAAATGTAGACCATAAAGATTATTTGTCACTTCTTAGAAAATTAAGAAGTCTGCCAAAAGTAAAGAAAGTATTTGTACGTTCAGGAATAAGATTTGACTATCTTATTGCAGATAAGGATGATACGTTTTTTAAGGAATTGGTAGATTATCATATTAGTGGACAGCTTAAGGTTGCACCTGAGCATATTTCAGATAAAGTATTACAGAAAATGGGTAAGCCAAAGAATGCTGTCTATGAAAAATTTATAGATAAATATAAGAAATTAAATAAAGCTGCAGGAAAAGATCAGTTCGTAGTCCCTTATCTTATGAGCTCTCATCCCGGTTCAGATATGAAAGAGGCAGTAAAACTTGCAGAATATTTAAGAGATATAAATTATAATCCACAACAGGTTCAGGATTTTTATCCAACACCGTCAACAATGTCAACAGTAATGTATTACACAGGAGTTGACCCTAGAACAATGGAACCGGTGTATGTGCCTAAAAATCCACATGAAAAAGCAATGCAAAGAGCATTAATGCAATATAGAAATCCTGCTAACTATGAATTGGTAAAGGAAGCGTTGCAAATAGCAGGCAGAGAAGATTTAATTGGATTTGGACCGGAATGTCTTATCAGACCAAGACAATTTTCTAAGGAAAAACAGATGTATGGTAAGAATGGTGCAAATAAAAATAAAAGACAAAATAGTGGAAAGAATGATAAGGGTACAAATAGCAGAAATTTAAGAAACAAAAAAGGTGAAAAACAAAATAATAACAGCTCAAATGGTAAAAATACTAATAGGGATAAAATAAAGAAATTAGATAAAAGTAATAAAAAATCATTACAAAACAGTAGAAAATCACCAAAAAAAATAAAAAACGCACTAAAAAGTAAAAAAAATGTAAATAAAAGTAATAAAAAACAATAAAAAAGGTGGCTTGTTTAATGAATTTTTAGTATACTATAGTTTCGAGTAATATATAAAAAGATGCATGATATTAGTATCATCATCTGATATTATAGCTTTGCTATAAAAAATAAGAACAGGAGATAAAACATGGAAAAAAAGAATGAGTTTAAACCATTTATTCCTGCAGACAAAATTGTGCCTGAATTTACAGTGACATCTGTTATTCTTGGTGTTATTTTAGCAGTAATCTTTGGTGGAGCAAATGCCTACTTAGGACTCAGAGTAGGTATGACAGTATCAGCTTCGATTCCTGCAGCCGTTATTTCAATGGGTGTTATAAGAGTTATCATGAGAAAAGACTCTATCCTTGAAAATAATATTGTTCAGACAATAGGTTCAGCAGGTGAATCGTTAGCAGCCGGAGCAATTTTTACTATTCCGGCAATTTTTATCTGGGCATCAGAAGAAGGAAGTGGAATAAGTGAACCATCATTTATTACAATAGCCCTAATAGCACTTTGCGGAGGTATACTCGGCGTGTTATTTATGGTTCCGCTTCGTACAGCCTTAATAGTTGAAGAACATGGAGTTCTCCCATATCCTGAAGGAACAGCTTGTGCAGAGGTTCTTTTAGCAGGAGAAGAAGGTGGAAGGAAGTCAAAAGTAGTATTTTCAGGACTTGGAATTGCAGCATTATACAAATTTGTAGCTGATGGGTTAAAATTATTCCCAAGTGAAGTTGATTTTTCAATGCAGGGAAGTTACACATGTGGCATAGGTATGGATGTACTCCCGGCTTTATCAGGTGTTGGTTATATCTGTGGTATAAAGATTTCAAGTTATATGTTTGCAGGTGGTGTATTATCATATCTTGCATTAATACCGGCTATAGCATATTTTGGTGGAGACGCAGCCTCAAAGGTTGTCGACGATGCCGGAAAAGCAATTGCATTTAATCAGTTAGCACCGGGACAGATTTGGAGTAATTACATCAGATATATCGGTGCAGGTGCAGTAGCAGCAGGTGGTTTAATAAGCTTAATTAAGTCATTACCTACAATGGTTAAAACATTTAGTCGTGCAGTTAAAGGATTTGGTAAAAAAGGTGAAGCAGGAGATAGAACTCAGAGAGACATTCCAATGTCAGCAGTTCTTGGCGGAATCGTTGTTATAGCAGTAGCTATATGGTTACTTCCTGAAATACCGGTATCATTTGTAGGAGCAATTATTATTGTTGTATTTGGTTTCTTCTTTGCAACAGTATCATCTAGAATGGTTGGTATCGTAGGAAGTAGTAACAATCCTGTATCAGGTATGGCAATCGCTACATTAATTGTTACAACAGCTATCTTAAAAGCAACAGGAAGTACTGGTGCAAGTGGTATGGTAGCAGCAATCTCAATTGGAACAGTTATTTGTATCATAGCAGCAATGGCAGGTGATACATCTCAGGATTTAAAAACTGGATATATCGTAGGAGCAACTCCTGCAAAACAGCAGATTGGTGAATTAATTGGTGCTGTAGTATCAGCAATTGCCATTGGTGGTGTTATGTATCTTTTAAATGCAGCATGGGGATTTGGCTCAGAACAGATTCCTGCTCCACAGGCTACTTTAATGAAAATGGTAGTAGAAGGAGTTATGGGGGGAACATTACCTTGGGTATTAATATTCATGGGTGTGTTTATCGCAATAGTTGTTGAAATTCTTGGAATTCCTGTATTAGCATTTTCAATTGGTTTATATTTGCCAATTCATTTAAGTGCACCTATTATGGTTGGTGGTGTGATTAAATGGCTTATGGAAAATAAGAGAAAATATGCAAATGACAAAGAAAGAAAAGATTCAGTTGACACAGGCGTATTATATGCAGCAGGTATGATTGCAGGTGAAGGTATAATAGGTATTCTTCTTGCAGTTTTAGCGGTTGTAGGATTGGACAGTGTAATTGATTTATCATCAGTATATGGAGATGCTTTCCAGTCAGCAGGTAACTGGGTTGGATTAGTAGCATTTGTATTATTACTTTCAACATTATTTATCTTCACAAGACCAAAAAATGCAGTTGAAGTTGATGCAAAATTAGATAAATAAATTAGAAGCAAATTTAGAACAATAAAGCAAGGCACTGCTACAGAAAATGTGGTAGTGCCTTAAATAGTTAATAATTGGAGCGGCTATGAAGAAAGAAAATTATATTGATAATATTCCTAAAATAAATAAAAAATGGGAAACATTAGAAGATGGAATAGTTGAAGTTACAATAGAAAATAAAGGATTTTATAATACGTTGGCTCAGAAGTTATTTAAAAAACCAAGATACAGTTTTATAAAATTAGATGAGTATGGAAGTTGTGTGTGGAAACAGATTGATGGTAAAAAAACAATATATGAAATTGGAAAAATATTAGAAAAAGAACATAAAAAAGCAGGAGTTCAGTTGTATGAAAGACTTGCTAAATATTTTAAAATTTTAGAAACAAATAAATATGTCGTATTTGTAAATGAGGAAGATAAATGAAATTAGTAACGGTAATTGTAGGAGTTTTATTGTTTGCACTGGCTACAATGATTATTTATGGTTGGGGAATAGTAAAACAGAAAAATGAGTCACAGGATTTAATGAATCTTTTATTTAGCAAAGGTGAAAGTAAAGTAAAAAAATATTTAAAAAATCATGATTACATTACAATAACAGATGTTGAAAAGTTAAGCGAAAATTTAGAAGCAAAACAGGTATTTTCACCTAATAAAATAGTCGTAAAAGATAAGAAAGATTATGCAAAACAGCTTATGAATTACATGGTAAAAACAGGTCAGGTTGAAATAGAAGGAAACAGATATAAAAAGGCAGGCAAACATTAAGACTTTGCAATTATCTTATAGTATGACGTTGAGGTCAAAAACTATTAACTTTGATGTCTGCGGATTGTTAAAAATGTTAATGAAAAGCAGTTGAATTTGTGAAAATGTTAATAATATTAAAAATATCTCGAAATACTTTAAATTGTATTTTGTAATAGCATATTTTATATGGTATACTAAAGTATAAAAGTAAAAATACACGAATTAAGTGCTATATATGTACAGAGGAGGGTGTATCAATGGGATACGAAGAGTTGCAGGTGCGATGGATGTATTCAAAATTACCTGAAACTAAAGCAGAAGTTTTGAAACCACTATTACCACCTGAAAGTATATTACTAAACGTTGTTCTACAAAGAGGACGTTGGGACGAGTATGGTATATTGATGACAATAGATGCGACCTGTAAGGGAACCGCAGGATATCATGCAGCTTCGTTTTTTAAAGATTTTATTGTTATAACTGATGCCGGCATGAATCAGGAAAGAACTTTTGGTACAGGAAAGGTAAGAGGAATTATTCCTTATATAACTATAGAGAGATATGAAATTGCAAGTAATCAGATAAGTGAAGATTATACTGAATACTTTCTTGTTTTTTATATGAAAGACAAGAGAGAAAAGTTTTCATTCAGATTATTTGAAAAGAGAAAATATGATGATAACTTTAATTATCCATGGGAATTTACACCAAAAATGAACGGACGTGATATTAATTTCTATGACAAGGTTATGAAAGAAGTAATGGCAGACCCAATAGATTATGAAAGCAGGGCACATCTACTTTTGAAAGTAATGGGAATGCGTGAAGAAGGATTTACAAGAAAGTTCTTCGAACAGGAAATGGGTAAGTCGGAAGAGGAATTTTGGAAATCAGTTATGAAATTCCTTCAGGCTGAAAAAGAGGCCGGAAATAAAGAATTTGGAAATATTTATGATGAATACTCTAAGATAAGGGATGAGTCACAGAATTCAATTATAGAATTTAACAGAAGTATTAAGGAAAATCATCTTAGAGTAAAGAATATTGAAGAAGAAATGAGCAGACTTCAGGCAGAAATTCAGAATCTTGGAAGATTTTCTAAGAATATGAAGAATGAGAAACTTAAGCAATTAAGTGTAGACATGCAGATGATGCCTGAAATTACAAGAGAAAACGATGAGTTAAAGAGACAGATTGCAGAACTTAATGATAAAATTTATTCTGTAAGAAAGACTAAGCTTATTCAGGTATTTGAAACATTAGCTGCTGACGATGGAAATGACAAGGTTATTAATTGTGTATCAAATCTTATAAAAGCAACAGGAAAGATTTCTATTGAAGATTTGATATTTATAATAGACATGCTTGATTGGAAACATTATCCGCCAACAGAAACTGAGGCAAGAGCAGAGCTTACACCGCTTATTGCACAGGGCAAAGCAGTATATGAAAATGGTATTGTATATGATAAGTCAAGCATTGATGAATCATTACTTGAAGAAATTGAAGCAAGAAAAGATGAAATAGCTCAGGAAACATTTGACAATTGTAGAGATAAGATTTATGACACAATATGTGCTCAGGTTATTAAGAGCAGAGTTGTAAGACGTCAGGCAATGGAAGATATGCTTAATCGTGAAATGATGGGCTCAATAGAATGTTTATCTGAGAAATTTAATCAGGAAATTATTGATATGCTTATTGATAATGGCGTAATGAAAGATATGAATAAAATTTTTGTTGCATTAAAATAGCAACTGGAAAGAAGGCATATAAATGGACATTAAAACATTACAAAAAGACATGATTGCAGCTATGAAAAACAAAGACAAACCAAGAAAAGAATCTATCTCAGCACTTATTCAGGCTGTAAAGAAAATGGCTATTGATGAAGGATGCAGAGATGATATTCCAACAGAAATGGTAGACAAAGTAATCTTAAAAGAAATGAAAACTGTAAAAGAACAGATTGATTCATGTCCTGCAGACAGAACAGATTTAAAAGACGAATATCAGGCAAGATACGATGTGTTTAGTGAATACGCTCCACAGCTTATGTCAGCAGAAGAAGTTGAAGCAATCTTAAAAGAAAAATTTGCAGATGTTCTTGCTACAAAGAATAAAGGTATGATTATGAAAACAGTTATGCCTGAATTTAAAGGTAAGGCAGATGGTAAAGTAATAAATCAGATAGTGGCTAAACTTTGCCAGTAGATTAAATCTTAAAATAAATATAAAAAAATAAAAGCATCACAAATATGACAATTGATTAGTCGGATTTGTGATGCTTTTATTTTTTATGGTGTTGAGTTATTGCTGTTCGGGATATCGAAGTTGTAAAAGGTCTCAATGCGCTTACCAAAAATCTGGAGACCTGCAAAAACGATAACGGCTACTAATATTAACAGTAGTCCATATTCAACAAGACCTTGTCCATCTTCATCAAAAATAAAGTCTAGAATATTATTCATGTTAAAACCCCTTTTCTATTGAAAACTTACCTAACTCTATAATATAATAACGTTCAATATTTTACAATAAATATAGTAAATAAAAATGTATTTATTGATGTTTTATGCTAAAATTAGTAGAATAATTTGTAAAAGTTAAATGATGTGTATGAGGAATGTTAATATGAATAACAATGTGTCAATAAAGGATATTGCAAAAATGGCAGGGGTATCAATTGCAACGGTATCGAGAGTAATTAATAAAAGTGGAAAAGTGGCAAAGGAAACGGAAGAAAAGATTCTTCAAATTATGAAAGAAAATAATTATGTTCCAAATTTGTTGGCAAAAGGAATGCGAACTAATAAGGTTACGACCATAGGTATTGTTATACCTGATATTTCAAATGAGTTTTTCAGCAAGATAGCAAAACAAATTCAGACGTTATTTTTTAATAAAGGTTATGCATCAATTATATGTAATACAAGTGAAGATGATAAAATAGAAAAGCAATGTATAGAAATGCTTCAGGCACAGCAGGTAGGAGGCATTATCCATATTGTTTCAGAAAAAGCAAATAAAGAAAACAAAATATTAATTCCTACAGTATATTTAGATAGAGAGCCCCAATTTAGTAATAAAAGAAAAGATATGGCGATAATAGAAAGTGATAACTTATCAGGTGGATATATAGCAACAGATGCAATGATAAAGAAAGGATGTAAAAATATAATTTGCTTAAGCCCTAAAGACGTTGTTTCTACTCATAAAAAAAGATGTCAGGGCTATGCATATGCAATGAATGAGAACGGATTAAATCTAAAGATTATAATTGTAGATAATGTGTCTTTAGAAGAAGGATATAATAAAACAAAAGAATATATAAAGAATAATAGAATAGATGGGATTTTTGCAACTACAGATATTATAGCAATAGGAGCTATAAAAGCTATAAAAGAAGCAGGATTTAAAATACCGGAAAATGTAAAAGTATTTGGATATGATGCAAGCAATATGTCGGAAGTGATAGAAACACCATTGTCAACAATTGTTCAGCCAATTGAAGAGATGACATTGGCAGCAGTAGAAATGTTGGAAAAAAATATGAATGGAGAGAAGATAAAAGAAAACAGATTGATACTTCCGGTGAAAATAAAAGAAAGATAAGTACAGGTTAGATATTATTTTTAATAAAAATATGGTAAAAAAGAACACGTTATAAATAAAAAATAGAATTAAAACGATTTTAATAAAAAAGGAGTTAATGTTTAGCTCCTTTTACTTGACAAGAAAAATGTAAACGTTTACACTAATGATAACATAAGAAAAAAAGAAAAAATTTATACAAAAATGTAAACGCTTACATAAGATAAGAACTTAAAAACAAAAAAGTAATATGAAAAGCAATTCAAGAAAATATTTAAAGTTAATCGAATTGCATAGTACGGAAAGGAGATTAAAATGGAAAAGTTATTATGTCCATCAATGATGTGCGCAAATTATGGAAATTTAAGTGAAGAGGTAGAAAAGTTAGAGAAGGCAGGAGCAGATATATTTCATATAGATATAATGGATGGACAGTTTGTCCCTAATTTTGGAATGGGACTTCAGGATGTGGAGTTTATATGCAAAAAAGCAACGATACCTGTAGATGCCCATTTAATGATTGAAAATCCCGGAAGTTATATTGAAAAATTTGCAAAAATGGGAATAAAAATTATTTATATTCATCCAGAATCAGATGTTCATCCGACAAGAACATTACAGTCCATTATAGATGCAGGAGCGACACCAGGGATAGCAATAAATCCGGGAACGGCAGTAGCAACGATTAAGCCATTATTGCCATTTGTAAAATATGTAATGGTAATGAGTGTAAATCCGGGATTTGCAGGACAAAAATATATTAGCTCTGTTGATGAAAAAATTAAGGAATTAATTGAATTAAAAGAAAAATATGGATATGAAGTAATGTTAGATGGAGCATGTTCTCCGGAAAGAGTAGAAACATTATCTAAGATGGGTGTAAAAGGATTTATACTTGGAACATCAGCTTTATTTGGAAAGGGAAAACCATATAAAGAACTTTTAGATGGATTAAGAGCATTATAGAATATGCGAAATTTGCATGACATCATATAGATGAAAAGAAAACGTATTAAGTTTATTTGGCAAAATGACACAGATAATTGATTGCCTGGTAGAGTGGTTAATGTGTATTAATAGGAGAAAACAAAATGAGTGTAATAGGAATAGATATCGGAGGAACAAATATCCGAATAGGTCATGATTGTAATGGTAAACTCAAGGATTTTGTTAAAATATCCACTAAGGAAAATTTAAAAGAAGGAAAAATAGTAGAGTGTTTAGCTAATATAATAAAAAAATATATAGGTGAATATTGCAAGGATGAAGAGATACAGCAGATAGCAATAGGTATACCTGCAACTTTGAGTGCTGATCGAAAAGAAATTTTGCAGGTTCCCAATATAAAAGGAATGAATAACATAAGACTGGGAGAGGAATTGGAGAAAGTTCTTGGAATTAAAGTGGCACTGGAGAGAGATGTTCATATGCTTTATTTTTGGGATAAATATGAGCAGAAAATTGCAGATGATGGAATTGGAATAGGAATATATATTGGTACAGGAGTTGGAAATGCAATATTCATAAATGGTAAACCTCTTGCAGGAAAAGATGGAGCAGCGGGCGAATTGGGACATATACCAATGATTGGAGGAAAAGAACAGTGCGGATGTGGAAATCTTGGATGCTCTGAATGTTATGCTTCAGGATGGAAACTTGTACAAATTAAAGATAAATGTTTTCCTGAAACAACTATGAATGAATTATTTGTAAAACATAGCAATAGTCATATATTACGTGAGTATGTAGATGCCATAGCTTGTGTGGCTTGCAGTGAAATAAATATATTAAATCCGGATTCCATAATATTTGGTGGTGGTGTAATTAATATGAAAGGGTTCCCAAAAGAACTTTTGGAAGAAAGATTGTATGTTCATGCAAGAAAACCATATCCGGCAGAGAATCTGGATATTAAATATTCTGTAGATAAACCTGATAATGGAGTAAAGGGTGCAATAATTTTTGCAAAAACTTTAATATAATTTCAAAAATATTCAAATTGTTGAAAAGAGAAATTAGAAATATTCTAGTTTCTCTTTTTTTACTGTAAAATTAGTCTAAACTAACTTAAGAATATTTGGTAATAATTTCTAAAAAGAAAAAGAATGCTAAATTTAAATGAAAGAAAATGAAACGTTTTTAATTAGAAAAAATTGTGCATAATGCACATAATATCGAACTGATAATTGTAATAATAGTTGAAAATGATGAAAGATATTGACAAAAAAAGGCAAAAGGCATACAATTATGACAAGAGATGAAAATAAATGAAAACAAATGACAGGAAAATAAAGAAAGGATGAGCATATGAATTACGCAGGAAGATTTAATTCTTTTATTTTAAAAGGTCAAAATGTATTTGATGCAATTAAAGCGTATCATGAAATGGATGGAATTACTCATTTAGAGTTTAACTATCCGGAACATTTTGAAGGATATGATTTAGAAGAAATTAAAAAAGCAATGGGTGATTTAAAGGTAAACGGTTTAGCAGTTCGTTGGAGAAATGATTTTACAAACGGTGATTTAACTAATCCTGATCCAGAGCTTAGAGAAAGAGCAATAAGGTATTGCAAAGAGGCAACAGATATTTGTAGAGAACTTGGAGGAACCTACATTACATTATGGTTAGAAAACGATGGTTTTGATTATGCGTTTCAGGTTGATTACGAAGAAGCATGGAAACAGATGGTAGATGCATTCAGAGAAATAGCAGACTATGGACCGGACATGAAGTACAGCATAGAATATAAACCATTTGAACCGAGAAACTTCTCAATGGTTGACAGTACAGGAATGACATTACTTCTTATTAAAGAAATTGATAAACCAAATGTTGGATGTACATTAGATTTTTGCCATATGTTAATGAAGAGAGACTCCCCGGCATATGGACTTGCACTTGCAGCAAGTATGGGAAAACTTTACGGATTACATATGAATGACGGATATTCACAAATGGACAGTGGAATGATATTCGGATCAGTAAATATAGCTCATGCAGCAGAATTTATTTATTACTTAAAGAAATACAATTATCAGGGAGTTGTGTTCTTTGACACATTCCCAATAAGAGAAAATGCAAAACTTGAAACACAAGCAAATATTAATTCATTCGAAAAGATTTCTAAGATAGTAGATGAAATCGGAATGGACAGAATAGCCAAAGTAGTATCTAAACGTGACGGAGTTGAGGCACAACGCCTTGTTCTGGACATGTTAAAATAAGGAAAATTAAAGCATAAGAAAAGGAGAAAATGCAAATGAGAAAGAAAATTTTAGCAACAGCATTAGTTGCAACAATGGTATTTGGTTTAGTAGGATGTGGAAGCGGCTCAGGAGATGGTAGCCAGGCATCAAACAGTGGTTCAGGTTCTTCAGCAAAAACACAGACAGAAGAATTTAACCCGGACACAGTTGAAGATAGTATGACAATCGAAGAAATTCGTCAGAACTTAGGAGATGAAGTTAAGGTTAAAGGTGGACTTCAGTTAGGAGCTATCGCAAAATCATTCTCAAATGAATTTTGGCGTAACTTCAAGAATGGTTATGAAGCAGCAGAAAAATCACTTAAAGATGCAGGAGTTGATGTTAAAATCAAAGTAGACGGAACAACAGATGAAAGTGATGAAATCGGACAGCAGACAATGACAGATAACTTAGTTAACCAGGGATATAACGCATTAATGTTAAGCCCAATTTCAGATTCAAACTTAACATCATCAGTTGACAATGCTAAGACAAAGAAGATTCCTACAATCAACGTAAATGACGGTTTAATTTCAGCAGCAGATTATTTTGTAGGACCTGATGCTTACCAGAATGGTGAATTAGCAGCTGAATGGGTTTCAAAACAGCTTGGTGACAAAGGTGAAGTTGCTATCGTAGTAGGTATGGCAAAGGCATTTGCAGCTCGTGAAAGAACAGCAGGATTCAAAGGATGGATTAAGGACAATAACTCAGGACTTAAAGTAGTAGCAGAACAGAATGCTGACTGGGATAGACAGAAAGCAAAAGAATTAGCAAGCACATGGATTCAGCAGAACCCTGACTTAAAGGCAATCTTCTGTAACAACGATGATATGGCTTTAGGTGTTGTTGAAGCAGTAGAAGAAGCAAAAGCAGACATATTAGTAGTAGGTGTTGACGGTATTGGCGAAGCTTATGATTCAATTAGAGAAGGTAAGTTAGATGCAACAGTTGACTCATTTGGATACTATATGTCACAGGTTGCTACAGAAGTAACATTACGTGTATTAGCAGGACAGGATATTCCAAGAGTAACACATACACCACAGGCTCTTATTGATTCAACAAACGTAGACAAAGACGCAGCTGAAATCATTGGATGGACAGATGCTAAATATGTAACTGAATAGTAAAAAATAAAAAGGAACAGTTAGGTTTAGATAATGGGAGAAAGTGAGAACTTTCTCCCATCTATAAAGAAGGAGGAACTATTATGGCGAAGGCTGTTGAATTTGTTAATATTAACAAACGCTTTCCAGGAGTACACGTCCTTAAAGATATATCTTTTTCAGTAGAAGAAGGAGAAGTTCACGCACTATTAGGTGAAAATGGAGCAGGAAAATCAACTCTGCTTAATATTCTTCATGGTGTTTATCCGGAATATGAAGGTGAAGTAAGACTTCATGGAGAAAAAGTAAGCTTTAAAGACACAAATGATGCTATTGTAAATGGCAGAATATCTAAAGTTCATCAGGAAACACTTGTAGTAAAGGATCTTACGGTTGGTCAAAATGTAACAATGGGTTATGAACCTAAAAAAGGAATCTTTATAGATTTCAAAAAAATGAATAAAGAAGTAGATGAAATATTGGCAGAATTAAATTGTAACTTCAAATCATCTGATTTAGTTAGTACATTGACAGCAGGTGAAATGCAGATGTTAGCAATAGCAAGAGCGTTGTATCATCATTCAACGATTATTTCTCTTGATGAGCCAACAGCATCTATTACATTAAAAGAAACAGAAGCCCTTTTTGATGTAGTTAGAAAATTGAAAAAACAGGGTGTTACAATTCTTTATGTAAGCCATAGACTGGAAGAAATTTTCCAGATTTGCGATAGGGCTTCCATTCTTAGAGATGGTGAATACATTCAGACAATGGATATTGCAAACACAACAAGAGATGAACTTATACATGCAATGGTTGGTAGAAATGTATCAGCAGTTGCATCAAGACTTAAACCAAGTCCAAAAACTGATGAAGTTGTATTGAGTGTAGAACATTTAACAAATGAAAATTATAACGATGTTAGTTTTGAACTCCATAAAGGTGAAATTCTTGGTTTCTTTGGCCTGGTAGGTGCAGGAAGAACAGAAGTAATGAGAACCATTATAGGAGCGGATCAAAAAACATCCGGAAAGATTATCCTTAAAGGAAAAGAAGTAAAGAATGGCTGGAATACTACAAAAGCGTTGAAGGCCGGAATAGGATTATTACCTGAAGATAGAAAAACACAAGGATTTATGAATCTTTCTAACAACTATGAAAATATAGCAATTTCAAGTTTGGAAAAATATATGAAAGGTCCGTTTACGGATGAAAAGAAGAAAATAAAAAATGCAGAACGCTTTTTTGAAGAAATGGATGTACATCCAAGAAGAGTTGATTATCTGACAAGTAACATGTCAGGTGGAAATCAGCAGAAAGTAATTTTAGCAAGATGGATGGCTACAGATGTAGATATAATCATATTTGATGAACCTACAAAAGGTGTAGACGTAGGTGCTAAAGCAGAAATTTACAGATTGATGGAAGAACTTGTTGAAGAAGGTAAGAGTATAATCGTAGTTTCTTCAGAGTTACCGGAAGCAATGGGTATTAGCGACAGAATCATCGTAATGAGTGAAGGAAAAGTAACAGCTGAACTTACAAGTAAGGTTGATTTTGTAGAAGATTCAATTCTTGATTTGGCAATTGGAGGTAATTAGAATGAAAGGTATATGGAATAAATATAAACGTGAATTTGTAGTGTTAATAGCTACACTTGCAATGTGTGTAGTATTCACAGTGTTAAATAAAAATTTCTTAAATTACAGTAACTTTTTAACAGTTTTGCAACAGATGGTATTAAATGGTATACTTGCAGTAGGTATGATGTTTACAATCATTACCGGAGGTATCGACCTTTCAGTAGGATGTACATACGCAATCACAGGTATTGTAGTAGCTTCATGTACAGTTAACTATGGAATGAATCCATTTTTAGCTATTTTAGTAGGTATATTAATTGGAGCAGTTCTTGGAGCATTCAATGGTTTCCTTATTAATCAGTTAAAACTTCAGCCTTTCATTGCTACATTAGGTACAATGAGTTTATACAGAGGTATTGCTTACGTAGTAACAGGTGGTGTTCCTGTAACTAATGTTCCAACATCATACAGAGACATTTTCAATGGAATCGTGTTTGGTGGTGTAAGAAACTACATCATCGTAATGGTAGTAGTATTCGTAATAGCTCACATTCTTTTATCAAAAATGAGAAGTGGAGATTACTTATATGCAGTAGGTGGAAATGAAGAAGCAGCTAAATTATCAGGTGTTAATGTAATTAAAACAAAGTATATCGCTTACATTTTCTGCGGAATATGTGCAGCAATAGCAGGTATGATTATGTTAGCAAGTTTAGGTTCAGCAGAAGCTACAGCAGGTCAGGCTTATGAAACAAATGCCATCGCAGCAGCAGCTATCGGTGGAACAAGAATGGCAGGTGGTAAAGGTACAGCACTTGGAACATTCATTGGAGCATTAATGCTTGCAGTATTAAAAGTAGGTATGGTAGTTATCAACGTTGACTCTTTCTGGCAGTTCGTTGTAACTGGTATTATAATCATTGTAGCTTCATACTTTGAATTTATTCAGCAGGATATTAAAGGATTTGTTGCACGTCATAAAAAAGCTGCAAACTAAATAATGGCATTATATTATGAACATTATAAGAAACTAAAATAAATATTTGATTTAAGAGGTGCAGGAATATTAATTTAAATATTTATGCACCTCTTGTTGTATAATTACATAATGTAAGTGTCAAAAGAATAAATGGCGATTGTGTTTGTGAAAATAAGAAACTTGTGTTGACACTTAGCAATGTGAACGGAAAAATGTCAAAGGAGAAACATAAATGAAAGATAAGATTACAGTTATTGGTAGTCTGAACTATGATATTATTTTGAAAATATCAAGATTGCCATATAAAGGAGAAACATTGCCGGTAAATGAAGCTGCATACAGTGCGGGTGGAAAAGGCGCAAATCAGGCAGTTCAGGCAGCAAAGCTCCATACACTGACATATATGGTTGGATGTGTAGGAACAGATGCAGCGGCAGATTTTCTTGTAAGTACAGCGAAGCAGTATGGAGTAAACACAGATTATATAAGAAAAGTTCCGGGAAGCAGCGGAATGGGAATTATAAATGCAATTGATGACGGAAGTGTATTTGCTTGCATAGTAAGAGGTGCAAATTATGAAATAACAAAGCAGGATATAGACCATGCAATGCCTGCATTAAAAGAATCTAAAGTTTGTATTTTGCAAAATGAAATTCCTGTAGAAATGATTGAATATGCAATTGATAAAGCTAAGGAAGCCGGATGTATCGTAGTTTTAAATGCGGCTCCGGCGATAGAACTCAAAGATGAATATTTGGCGAAAACAGATATATTAGTTGTTAATGAAGTAGAAGCAGCTTTTTATTGCAAGACAGAAATTGATTCTCTTGATAAAGCAAAAGAAGAAATAAAGAAAACTGCTGAAAAATATGGAAACAATGTAATCTTTACATTAGGTAAGGATGGAGCGGTTGTATACGAAGATGGTAAAATAGAAGTAATTCCGGCAATGAAAGTAGATGCGGTAGAAACTACAGGTGCCGGAGATTCATATATTGGAGCAGTAAGTCATTCGATAGTTGAAGGAAAAGGATTAATAGAAGCTTGTAAATTTGCAACAAAGTGCAGCGCAATAACTGTATGCAGATATGGCGCACAGCCTTCAATGCCGACATTAGAAGAAGTTGAATAGAAATGACAAAAAATGACAAAAAATGATTGAAAAGTTTTCCGCAAAAGTATAAACTATAAATAGGTATAATTTATCTAATAAAACCAAGAAGGAATAGGATATAGAAAGTATAAACTATAACTGTTTATTTATACTTTTCAATGTTAGGAGGCAGATATGATTCCATATGAAAGAAGGTTACAAATATTAGATTTACTGGAAAAAAGCGAAGTCGTATCTTTGGATGAGTTCTGCAAATCTTTAGGGGGCGTATCGGAGTCTACCGTTAGAAGAGATTTGAAGACTATGGAAAAAGAAGGAGAGATAACTTTACTCAGAGGTGGTGGTGCCTGTTTAAAGAGAGGAAGTTATGAAGTACCTGTAATTTCTAAATTTAGTAAAAATGTCGAAGAGAAAGAACGTATTGCAAAGTATGCGGCTGATTTAGTTAAAGACGGTGAATCAATTTATATTGATTCAGGAAGCACAGCTTTAATGATGATAAAATATTTGAGAGAAAAAAATATTACTGTTGTAACAACAAATGCAATGATTTATCAGGAGTTGCAGACCAATAATATTAAATGTATTGTTGCAGGAGGAGAGATTAATATAACAACTGCATCAATAATAGGAATTACAACAAATAATTTCCTTAAAAAATATTATTTTGATAAAGCATTTATTGGAATGTCCGGTTTCTCAGAAGGGGCAGGATTCAACACACCTGATTTACTTGAAGCTGAAAAGAAGCGTATAGTACATCATAATTCAACAAAATCATACGTTCTTGCAGACAGCACGAAATCAGGCAAAAATACATTATGCAAAGTTATGGAATTAGAGGAAGCAACAATAATTTGTGATAAGAAAACAAGTGTTGTTGAAGCAGGCAATAATTACATAATAGCAGAATAAACATAGTATTAAATTTGTTGCAAAAATTTTCACAAAAATAAAACATGTGAATACAAAAATAAATATTAGAGGTGTGAACTATGAAGATAGGAATTGGAAATGATCATGTTGCAGTAGATATGAAAAATGAAATTAAAGAATATCTTGAAAGCAAAGGATATGAAGTTGTAAACTTTGGAACAGATTCTAAGGAAAGATGCAATTATCCTGTTTATGGTGAGGCAGTAGCAAATGCTGTTGTAAGTGGAGAAGTAGACTGTGGTGTTTTAATCTGTGGAACAGGCGTAGGAATTTCACTTGCAGCTAATAAAGTTAATGGAATAAGAGCATGTGTATGTAGCGAACCATATAGTGCAAAATTATCGAAGCAGCATAATAATTCTAATATCATAGCATTTGGCGCAAGAGTAATTGGTGTTGAAACAGCCAAGATGATAGTAGATGAGTGGTTAAATGCTGAATATGAAGGCGGACGTCATCAGGTTAGAATTGATATGATTAAGGAAATTGAAGAAAAACAAAAACAAAAATAAAAAAGGAGATAGAGAGCTATGAAGGTAAAAAATATTTCAAATCCCGAAGAATTTTTAAAGGTTATTGACAGTTGTGAAGGCAAAGTAGAATTAATTACAGATGATGGAGACAGATTAAATTTAAAATCAAAATTATGCCAGTTAGTTTCATTATCAACAATTTTTTCGTCAGCAGCAAAAATACCTGAAATGGAAATTATTGCCCATGAATTGGAAGATTCTAAAAAGATAATGGATTATCTTATGCGTGGATAAATAAAAAAGTAACTTAATATTTAAAAGAATAGTCATAAAGCCGATGCGAAAGCATCGGCTTTATGTTATAATGTGCGATATGGGTAATGAAATAAAAAAAGACAAGGAGAAGAGTTTTATGAAACGAAGAAACAAAGGTTTAATGTTGCTTGTTACATTGCTGTTGATAACATTATTTTCAACAACGGTATTTGCAGCAGATGAAGCAGAGTATGTTCCTAAATTATTTGGGACATTTTGGGCGTTGATACCGCCACTTGTGGCAATTGTACTTGCATTGATTACAAAGGAAGTTTATAGTTCATTGTTTATCGGAATTGTAATTGGTGGAGTACTATATGCGGGTGGTTCATTTGAAAAAACACTTACACATGTACTTAGTGATGGAATAGTTGGTTCACTTTCAGATTCTTATAATGTTGGTATTTTAGTATTCTTAGTTGTTCTTGGAACAATAGTTGCATTGATGAATAAGGCAGGAGGATCAGCAGCGTTTGGAGAATGGGCTTCTAAGCACATTAAGACAAGAGTAGGAGCACAGCTTGCAACTATAGCACTTGGTTGTTTGATTTTTGTAGATGACTATTTTAACTGTCTTACAGTAGGTAGTGTTATGAGACCTGTAACAGACAGACATAATGTATCAAGAGCTAAGCTTGCATATTTAATAGATGCTACGGCAGCTCCCGTATGTATTATTGCACCGATTTCTTCATGGGCAGCAGCAGTTACAGGATTTGTAAAAGGTGAGGACGGATTTGTAGTATTTATAAAATCAATACCATATAACTATTATGCTTTATTGACGATTGTTATGATGATTACAATTGTTGTAATGAAAGTAGATTTTGGCTCAATGGCAAAGCATGAAGCAAATGCAGCTAAAGGAGATTTGTTTACAACAGGTAAAAAAATATATGAAGAAATTGATAATGAAGGAAAAGAGAAAAAAGGTAAAGTATGTGACCTTGTAGTTCCTGTAATTACACTTATTATATGCTGTATTATTGGCATGATTTATACGGGAGGATTTTTCTCAGGTACAGATTTTGTGACAGCATTTTCAAATAGTGATGCATCAGTTGGTTTAGCATTAGGTAGTATATTTGCACTTGTTATTACATTAGTATTTTACGTTGTACGAAGAATATTACCGTTTAATGAGTGTATGGATTGCCTTCCGGAAGGATTTAAGGCAATGGTTCCTGCAATTCTTATTTTAACATTTGCATGGACATTAAAGAACATGACAAGTAGTTTAGGAGCAGCAGAATTTGTTGAAGTAATAATGAAGAATAGTGCTGAAGGTTTTGCAATATTCCTTCCTGCGGTTATATTTGTAGTAGGATGTGGACTTGCATTTGCAACAGGTACATCATGGGGAACATTTGGTATCCTAATTCCTATTGTTGTACAGGCATTCCAGAAAACTGATCCTGCAATGATGATTATTGCCATATCTGCATGTATGGCAGGAGCTGTTTGCGGAGACCATTGTTCTCCAATTTCAGATACAACAATTATGTCATCGGCAGGAGCACAATGCGAACATACAAATCATGTATCTACACAGATTCCATATGCAGTAACAGTTGCTGTAGTTTCATTTATAACATACATAATTTCAGGAGCATTGCAGAAAGCAGCAGGAATTGGATGGGCTGCACTTCCTATCGGAATTATTCTTATGATTGGAACTATTGTAGGAATTAAAGTTTTAGGCTCGGGAAAAGAAGTAGTTAATGATTAGTATTATTAAGCTAGATTTCTTAATTGTAAATATATTTAGCGTTAATATATAAAACAGAGGAGTATCCGTAGAGGGTACTCCTATTTTATTGGGAAGAAGCCGGTTGCTCATTTTTTATTTGTTTTCCCTCTGAATCTATATGATAATTATCAGTATAAATAAGCTGTGAAACAGGCACAATCTCATATCCTTTTTCTTTTAAACCTTCAATTACTTTAGGAAGAGCCTGAATAGTATATTTTGCACTATTATGCATTAAAATGATGGCGCCGGGTTTTAAAGACTTATTATTAAGAACTTCATTTACAATTGCATCAACACCATAGTTTTTCCAATCTAGAGAATCTACAGACCATTGTATTGTAAAATAACCACATTCTTTTGCTTTAACAATAACATGATTATCATAATCGCCGTAAGGAGGTCTAAACAAATTCATTTGATAGGAAGTAAGATTTTTAACGTTTTCGGTAACAGTATTAAGTTCATTGCATATTTCTTCGTTTGACAGAGAACTCATATTCTTATGATTTGCACTATGATTGCCTAAATCATGCCCTTGCTCGTAAATCGCTTTTACGTCATTAGGGTATTGCTTAACCCAGCCACCTGTCATAAAGAAAGAGGCTTTAATATTATTTTCTTTTAAAATATCTAATATTTTTTGTGTATCATCATTTCCCCAGGCAGCATCAAAACTAATGGAAACCTGAGGTTTAGCAGTATCTACACAATAAATTGGAAGTTCTTTTGCAGTAGATGAAACAGGGAGAGAATCAAATGTATCTTTATAGGAAAAACCCTGAAAATAATATGTAACACCAATTGCTAATGCGATAAAGAAAAGCCAGGAAATACTCCTTTTTGTCATACTAAGATATTCAGAATTATTTGACATTGTAACCTCCTATGTTTTATTGTACAGTTTATGAAAAATACGGGATGGATATGATTACAAATTTATAAATTATAGAGTATAATAAGCCGTGGAAAATATATGAAATTTTATTTAATTAAGAAACATAGGATGGCATAAAATGAGATACATGAGAAAATCAAAACGTAGAAAAGAAAGAATTAAAAAAATCGTAATATTATTAATAGTTGCATTAGTGGCTATGGTTGCATGGAAGGCAAGTGAAATTTATTATGGCAAAATAAATTTGAGTAAGTTGGAAAATATGGAACGACCGGAATGGATAGATGTACAGATTATAGATGTTGATGGTGCATCAAGAAGTGGAGAAAAACTTGACAGCGTTAAAGATATAGTTATTCACTATGTCGGAAATCCGGGAAGTACGGCACAGCAAAACCATGATTTTTATGCTGGAAATCAGTCAAATGTAAGTTCTCATTTTGTGGTTGGATTAGATGGCGAAGTAATTCAATGTATTCCGTTAGATGAAATGTCAGCAGCAAGTAATTGGCGAAACAATGACACTATATCGATAGAGGTATGTCATCCGGACAAATCAGGAAAATTTAATAAAAAGACTTATAAATCTTTGGTAAAACTTACTGCATGGCTCGAAATGGCATGTGGTTTAAATGAAGACCATGTAATTAGACATTATGATATAACAGGAAAAGAATGCCCAAGATACTATGTTAAACATGAAGATGCGTGGAAAAAATTTAAAAAAGATGTAAAGAAATACAGAAAATAATCTGAAGAAACCATAAGAAAATGCTCACGTGAAAATAACAAAAAAGAAAAAGTTATACGAATATAATCACTGAAAAGAAGCGAAGCGGATTTGGCATGTCAGGAAGAAAAAATAAAAGAAAATTTGCCTAAAGTGGCTATTATATGTGAATATGATGCAATGCCTGAAATTGGACATGGTTGTGGGCATTCGGCAAGTTGTGCAGCAGGAATTATATGTGCACTTGCAATTAAAGAAGAACATAGTGAGTATAGAAACCGATAATTGGGATTTTTTTATCCTAAATAAAAAAGGCAAAACTGGGGCAAATTCTTAATTTTACTAATTTGCCCTTTAAGAAATAAAAAAATGTATTATAATATGTTAGGTGTGTAAAGCACAAAAATATATGAGTAAGGAAGAAAATCATGGGAAATCAAGTAAAAAAAATGGGAAAAGCATTAATGCTTGTTCTTGCAATGTTAGTATGTTTTAACATTGGTGTTATGGCGCAGGAAATAGAGGCAACAATGGCACCGGAAAATGTAAAAGAAGCAGAAACGACAAAGGTAGCAGGAGAAACAGAAACAACAAAACATACAGGTGAAGTTGAAACAACAACTAAAGCAAATGAGACAGAAACAACAAAGCCTTCAGGAGAGACAGAAACAACAACCCCTAGTGAAAACAATAATGGAACAAATACAACGCAGCCAAATGTAAGAATTTTATTTGTTGGTAATAGTTCAACTTATTATAATGATATGCCACAGATGGTAAAAGGACTTGCACAGGCTGATGGAGTGAATGTAACAATTCAGGCACTTACAGCAGCAAATTACAAACTTTATCAGTTCGCTGATGAAAAGGACACATATGGTTCTCAGCTTATAAGTGCATTAAAAAATTATAAGTGGGATTATGTAATTCTTCAGGACCACAGAGAAATGATTATCACAGATATTGCAAAAACTCAGACAGCGATTGAAACATTGAAACCATTAATTCAGAGTTCAGGTGCAAAGATGCTTCTTTATGATACACAAGCTGATTATATTGGAAGAAGTTTTACTGCAACAGGATATAGTTACTATTTATCACATAATGAAATACAACATTATATGATAAAGGGTTATTATATGATGGGAAATAAGTATGGTGCACAGGTTATTTCATCAGGAGTTAATTTTGAAAGATGCTTAAAACAGTTTCCTGATATAAAATTATACAATGCGGATAACATACATCCTACACCTACAGGAAGTTATTTGGCAGCGTGTACAATTTATGGAACAATATTTAATACAACAGCATTAGAAAATAAGTATTTACCTGAAAGTGAATACGATTCTAATGGACTTCTTAAGAAAGTTACTAAAGAAGCTGCTTTAAAAATGCAGGCTATAGCAGACCCAAGATTGACAATTGATACTTCATATGTAGAGGTAAATAAAGGATTTAATTCAAAAGTAACAGCAACATTGATTGCAAATGAAAAGAATGAAATTTTGAAAGATTATAAAAATGAAATTCAGTATTCAAGTTCAAACGATACAGCTATTTCAGTAAACAAATATACCGGAAGTTACAATGCAATTGGCGTTGGAGATTCAATGATAATGGCAACAACAGACAGTGGATTGATTACAATGTGTACAATAAGTGTAAAGCAGCCTTCGACATCATTTGCAATTAACGAAACAGGAATAGCCAAATTATATAAGGGCGATACTATTCAGTACACAACAAAGATAGCACCAAGTGATACAACAGATATAGTTAAATGGACAAGTAATAACACATCTGTTGCAACTGTAAGTGATACAGGGCTTGTTACAGCAAAGAAAGTAGGAACAGCAAAAATAACAGCAACTACAACAAGTGGTATTAAGGTAGTACGTTACATAAGGGTAAAACTTATTAAACCTAAAAATGTAAAAGTTAAAAAGCTTTCAACAAAAGCAAAAGGAATAAGATATGCAAATATAAGAATTAGATGGACAAAGAATACTAATGCAGTTAAGTATTATGTATATCGTTCATCAGGTTCAGGTTATAAAAAAATTGCTACAACTAAAAAGCCAAAATACACAGATAAAAATAAGAAAAAAGGTGTTAAATACTATTATAAAGTAAGAGCAGTTTATTCAAACTCTAAATGCAATAGTTATTTGTCAGAGACAAAATCAATTTCTTTAAAATAATAGAGAAATTGGTTAGAAATTAAGAATGATTAATCTATTAGAAATGACAGATGAAACAGAATAAATTAAGACAATAGTTTTAAATAAAAACGGAGTTGACATTTTACGACTATTTAAATATAATTACACGAGAAATTAATAGTCCGTGAGGGAGTAGTTCGCGTGAAAGCGTGATTTGTCAACAATCCCGATAGCATAAGCTATCTGGCAAATATTAAAGAATGAGACTTATGGTTTTGAAGATACTAATAATTATTAGTATCTTCAAAATTATGAGTCTTTTTTATACCTGTAATGTCAAGGCATAGACATATGAGATTAAATCTGTTTTGAATATGACAAAAATGTATATTTTAGATATCGTTAAAACATTAGATTGTTAAAATGTATATTTGGGACAAAAGACGTTAATTTTTAAATAATTTACATGGGAAATAAATTATTAAGTATAAATACAAGATATATACTATGAACAAATCGGATATTAAATCTAATTCTATTATACAAAAGGGCAGGAGATAAAAATGGAATATTTAGTTGAGTTCTTATTGTTAGGAGTTGGACTTGCAATGGATGCGTTTGCAGTGTCTATTTGCAAAGGATTAGCTATGCGCAAAGTTAATAAAAAACAGGCAGTTGTCATAGCGTTGTTTTTTGGTGGCTTTCAGGCAATTATGCCGATAGTCGGATGGTTTTTATGTAAGGGTTTTCAAAACTATATAGAAGCTTTTGATCATTGGATAGCTTTTGCACTATTGGCATTTATTGGAATGAAAATGATTATAGAAACATTGAGTGAAAAGGAAGAAGACGTAGTTGTTGAAGAAATGGATCCGCCACTTGATATGAAAGAAATGCTTATGCTTGCAATTGCAACAAGCATAGATGCTTTGGCAGTTGGTATATCTTTAGCAGCTCTTGACAGACCAATAGTGGAATCATCAGCCATTATCGGTGTGGTTACATTCGTTATATCTATTATTGGTGTTTATATTGGAAACTTTTTTGGAAACAGATATAAGAAAAGAGCAGAGCTTGTAGGTGGAATTATTTTAGTATTGATAGGTGTAAAAATTCTGTGTGAACACATGGGATGGATAGCATTTTAAATTCTGTAATGAAAATAAATAAAATGAATGAAATTCATTTTTAATAAATGTTCTCGACAAATGGCTGCCGACCGGAGGAAAGGGCAGTACATCTTTTTATGGAGGAAAAAGATATGATAATAACAATAATAACGGCATTATTACTTTTAATAGTTGGATTTATATTGCTGGTTAAAGGAGCAGATTTTTTTGTAGAAGGAAGTGCAAGTGTAGCAAAGAAGTTAAAGATTCCATCACTTGTAATTGGAATGACAATTGTGGCAATGGGAACAAGTTTGCCTGAATGTTCAGTCAGCATTATTGCTTCAATGAATGGAAGTAATTCATTATCAATCAGCAATGCAGTTGGTTCAAATATATTTAATCTGATGGTTGTATGTGGAATTTGTACTTTGTTTATTCCACTTGAAGTAGCTAAGGATACGATAAAAAGAGACTTCCCACTTTCAATAGCATGTGCACTCCTTTTATTATTTACGGGTTATACATCAATGACATTGGGTAGAACAGAAGGAATAGTATTTTTAATCTGCTTTGCATTTTTTATTCTTATAATGGTTAAAAGCACAATGAAATCAAGAAAGATTTCAAATGAGGAAATGCAGGAAATAGATGAAGAAATCGAAGAAATATCAGAAAATTTGTCAGGAGTTAAATGTCTGTTATATATAGTTGGTGGAGCTGTTGCAATAAAATTTGGTGGTGATTTTGTAGTAAACGGTGCAACTTCAATAGCAAGAACAGTAGGAGTAACAGAAACAGTTATAGGGCTTACAATTGTAGCACTTGGAACCAGTCTTCCTGAACTTGTTACATCAATTGTGGCAGCGAGAAAGAAAGAAGTTGATATGGCTGTTGGCAATGTAATAGGTTCAAATATTTTTAATATATTAATGGTACTTGGAATTGCAGCAACAATAAGTCCAATTACATTTTTAACAGAAAATATAATAGACATTATTGTATTAGTAATATTTAGTGGACTTGTATGGGCATTTGCCTGGACAAAGAAACAGCTTGATAAAAAAGAAGGAATAATAATGTTAGTCCTTTATGTTATTTATACAGTCTATATTCTTATGAGATAAAAAAATAAACTATACTTATAATGAAATAATTACAGAATTAGAATTTTAGTATACTTATAATAGATTATTGATGAATAATTTTGTAAACACAAAAAAGTTTATCTTATAAACACAATTTTATAAATACAATTTTATCAACAAAAAAAGTTTAGTTTGACAATAAAAAAAGAGTGGTTTATAATCACATTAATTAGGTGCATTTGCACAATATATCAGTAAGGCTATGACGAAGAGAAGTAACATAGATTATCGCTTCCAGAGAGCGGATGATGGTGAGATGTCCGCAGAATGAATTTATGTGAATAACACTTTCGAGCTGCAATCCGAAAGCAATGGCAAGTAGGTGCGACGTGGTTGTACGACACACAACAGGGTTTATCCCATGAGTGGCTGCAATGCAGCAAATCAGGTGGTACCGCGGAATAAGTTAGATTAACTGTCCGTCCTGAACTGTAGTAGTTTAGGATGGGCTTTTTTTGTTTGAATTTGCTATAAAATTTGAACAATATAGTTTAATTGTTTTCCTAAACAATATATAAAAATATGAAGGAGACTAACAGAATGGATACAAACACAAATAACATTTATCGTGATGTTACAATGGACAACATATCTGAATCAAATGTTGGACAGACAATGAAGATTTGCGGATGGGTTGAAAACATCCGTGACCATGGTGGTGTTTCTTTTATCGATTTAAGAGACATGTATGGCCAGATGCAGGTAGTAATGAGAGATACTTCATTACTTGATGGAATTAATAAGGAAGATTGTATTTCTGTAGAAGGACCAATTCAGCATAGAGATGAAGAAACATACAATGATAAGATTGCAACAGGAACAATCGAATTAGAAGCAAAGAAAGTAACAGTTTTAGGAAAAGTTTACAGACAGCTTCCATTTGAAATAATGACATCAAAGGAAACAAGAGAAGATGTTAGATTAAAATATCGTTATCTTGATTTGAGAAATAAGAAAGTAAAGGATAACATGATTTTCAGATCAAAGGTTATTTCTTTCTTGAGAGAAAAGATGACAGAGATGGGATTCTTAGAAATCCAGACACCAATTCTTTGCGCATCATCACCTGAAGGCGCAAGAGATTACATTGTGCCTTCAAGAAAATTTAAAGGAAAATTTTATGCTCTTCCACAGGCACCACAGCAGTATAAACAGTTGCTTATGGTATCAGGATTTGACAAATATTTCCAGATTGCACCATGTTTTAGAGATGAAGATGCAAGAGCAGACCGTTCACCTGGGGAATTTTATCAGTTAGATTTTGAAATGAGTTTTGCTACTCAGGAAGATGTTTTCAGAGTAGGTGAAGAAGTTTTAAGTGCAACATTTGAAAAATTTGCACCTGAAGGATTTGAAGTGACAAAGGCTCCATATCCTATTATCAGTTATAAGCAGGCAATGCTTGAATTTGGTACAGATAAGCCTGATTTAAGAAACCCATTAAGAATAGTTGATGTTACAGATTTCTTCCAGAGATGTACATTTAAGCCATTCCATGGTAAGACAGTAAGAGCTATTAAAGTTCATGCTGATATGTCAAAGGGATTCCATGAGAAATTATTGAAATTTGCTCAGAGCATCGGAATGGGAGGACTTGGATATCTTGAAGTTAAAGAAGATATGACATATAAGGGACCAATTGATAAATTTATTCCAGATGACATGAAGACAGAAATTAAGGAGATTGCAGGATTAGAAGCAGGAGATACAATTTTCTTTATCGCTGATAATGAAAAACAGGCTGCTTTATATGCAGGTGAAATCCGTACAGCATTAGGAGAAAGACTTGATTTAATTGAAAAGAATGCATATAGATTCTGCTACATCAATGACTTCCCAATGTATGAATATGATCCTGAAGCAAAGAAGATTATATTTACACATAACCCATTCTCAATGCCACAGGGTGGACTTGAAGCATTAGAAACAATGAAACCTGAAGACATTCTTGCATACCAGTATGATATTGTATGTAACGGTGTTGAATTATCATCAGGTGCTGTTAGAAATCATGATATGGAAATCATGGTTAAGGCATTTGAAATTGCAGGTTACACAGAAGATGATTTGAAAGAAAAATTCGGAGCACTTTACAATGCATTCCAGTTTGGAGCACCTCCACACGCAGGAATGGCTCCTGGTGTAGACCGTATGATTATGCTTCTTACAAATGAAGAAAATATCAGAGAAATTATTCCATTCCCAATGAATGGTAACGCTCAGGATATGATGTGCGGAGCTCCTAGTGAAGTTACAGAACAGCAGCTTAGGGAAGTTCATATTAAAGTAAGACAGTAATAAAGATATAAATACAGATCCCGGGGTTTTAACACTTGGGGTCTGTTTTACTTTATATAATGAGTCGGGCATTTGCGTAAATAATACAAAGCAATATGACAAAAAGCAATTTTATTAGCATATTTTAAAATGAAATTAAACATTTAAACATATGCAGAAATGGGATAAGCAGATTGGAGAAAAATATGTACGATACAGTTATTTTTGATTTAGATGGAACGTTACTTAACACAATAGATGACATAGCAGCAGCAGTGCAATATGCTCAAAAAAAATATGGTTTTCCGGTTCATACAGTAGATGAAGTAAAAAAACACGTAGGAAATGGCCTTAGACTTTTGATGCACCGCTCAATTCCGGAAGGCGAGAATAATCCTGATTTTGATAAGATATTTGCTGATTTTAGTGAATATTATCAGAAGCATTGTCAGGTAAAAACGAGAGCTTATGATGGCACGTTAGATTTGATAAAAGAATTAAAGAAACGTAATATTAAAATGGCAATTGTGTCAAATAAGAATTACAAAGCAGTTGAATCTTTGAAAAATATTTATTTTGAAGGTTTAATAGATGTTGCATTAGGAGAAAATGAAGCTGCCGGAATTAAGAAAAAACCGGCAAAAGACATGGTTATGTCAGCACTCGATAAATTAGGCAGTACACAGGAAAAATCAATTTATGTAGGAGATTCAGAAGTTGATAGTCAGACTGCTGTTAATTCAGGACTTGATTGTGTCCTCGTAAGTTGGGGATTTAGAACAAAAGACATTTTAGAAAAACTTGCTTATAAGAAAATAATAGATGAACCAATGCAATTGTTAGATGTGATTGAGTAAGTAATATAATAAAGAGTGGCGAATTTGTTCGTCACTCTTTATTATTAAATATAGATTATAAAACATTTATTAGGCAGGTAGTGACCATTTTTCTGTATTAAATAAACAGGGTTTTCATTGTATCTAATGTTCGACCCACTTTATCATTGGTTACTTTCAAGACTATCATTCTGATAAACAATATTTCCTGAAAGACCATTTGAGTACGTAAGTTTTTTGCGTTTAAAATGGTTCAATATCTGAATCCACAATCTAATAAAATCCTTGCCACAAAATATAAGAAAAAGAACAAGTCCTAATAAGGATGTGTATTTACCAACCTTTATAAGAGGCGCATGATAAACTAATTTAATAATATGATGTCCTGATGAAAGAGAAAATCCTAAAAAAGCATTATCAGTCATAAAGTAATCAATTTTTTGGCCGTCCACATATACTGAGAATCCTTTGTCGTAAGGAATTGTTGTAGTAAAATAACTATCTTTATCTAAAGTAATGTTCCCTGTAATCATATTATTTTCATAAGCAACATCAGTCATCATTGTAATGTTATTTTTTAAGGCAGAAACCTGGTCATAATCAATTTTATAAATTTCAAATTCACTGAATTCAAAACTACATCCTTTAGGAAAACGAATGTTTAATATATTATTGTCAGCAGAATCTGATACAACAAATTTAAAATTGAAATTTTTATTAGGATAAGCAGAATTAAGACCACTTAAACTATTTTGAATACCATTAATTTTAATCGTTGAACGGTTTATGCCATATCCTTTGATATTGCATTTTATAATATAAATACAGTCCTTTAAATTATCAGGAATCTCAACATTAAAAGTTTTTGCACCCTTCATAGTATCAACATGATAATATCCATCTGTAGTACGCTCTAATTTTAAATCCATATTAAGATTAACCTTCTTTAACATAGAATGATAAGAAGAATTAACATCATCATCAACAACAATATATTTTAATAAAGCAATCTCTTTTTCTTCAGGTGAAAGAGAAAGATATTCGTCTAAACTCATAGTATCTTTAGATGCAAATCCAAGAGAATAAGCATTATCTGATTTATATACCTTGACATTGCCTGCCTGACAGACTGCCTTGTATCCTGCAGGAGCAGTTGTTGTGGAAGCAATGTATTTAACACCCATAAGTGTTTTAAACAAAACATCATTTGATGAAGTGATGGAAATGTCATTAACGGTAGGGTTACTAAGCTGAAGGTCATAATTACACATATTTAAATAAGGCTTATTAAAAACAGATGAGTAACAACCTTCTGAAAAATATTTCTTTCCATATATGATATTATTTGTAAATTTACTATCAGTTATATTGCTCGTTCTGAAAAATGTATCATCACCATTTAATGCAATTGCAATAGCAGCGTTTTTACTTTTATCATAATATTTTGCAGCATCTTTTTTTGCAACCAAAGTGTCAGAAGCATTTCCAACATAGCAACAGAAAATGGCAATTAAAATTGTAGGCAACATAAAAACATAGTTCTTATTTATTTGGCAATAGGCAGCAATAAAACAAAAAGTAATTATAAGGTCAATAACTATTGCAATGTATATTGGATTTTCATGCATATATGCAGAAATTGCAATAAGAACTAATATGCCAAATGTAACGAGTGCTAATTTACCGGTTTCATATTTTTTAGCTAATAAATCCCTTACAAAAAATGCGGTAACAAGCAAAATTAAAGGAACAAATGGAATAAGAGCTTTCCCTCTAATGTATAGAAAACCGTTTAATAAATATTGACCTACAGGAAATGCTGAAACAAACAAAATACAAATGCAAAGAAACTTCTTTGAAAAATCTTTGCTTAATATTAATATGCAGGCTAAAGCTAAAAATGCAATAGCGGTCACACCCATTCCATATGGTGTGTAAAACATTTCGTTATTAGGAAACTGAGGTATAAATAATTTAGCTAAAGAAATTGATTTACCATCAGAAGAACCACGTCCTGATAAAATAGCAGCAAGACTTGGAAGTAAAATTACTGCGGAAAGCAAAATTCCAATAATTGAACTTGCACCATATCTTAAAGCAAAGAACCAAAACGGCTTTTTACCAGCAGGAAGTTTGTAGTATAGTTCCTGATTTTCTTTGTACTCAAAAAATTTGTAAATAGCATAAATACTTATAGCAACAATTCCTGACACAGCAAAGAAATAACTTGTTAAAAACATACATGTAATGCTTAGAATAAGAAGTATCTTTCTGTCTTTTTTATATAAACGGTCAACACCAACTAAAGCTAATAATAAAAATGGAATATAATCCATGAACATTACCTGCTTATGGCTGTGGTATAATAATGGACCGGCGCAGGCAAATAGAAAAGTAATAAAATAAACAGTGCTTCGATTCATGTTGTTGTGTGATTTAAGCCAAAAGTAAAAAATATAAACAGATAACAAAACAACTACAATACTTGAAATGCTTATATATAATGCCATTTGGACATTTGGCAAAAGATAACTTATTAAAATAATTGGATTCATAAATCCGTAATAAGAAAAATTATAAGCATTTTGTCCGGCACCTAAATTAAGATTAAACTCAGGAAAAAGTCTTCCCGTATCATAAAATGACTGCCTAAAATAATCAGGGAGTACACTGTGCTGGGACAGCCAGTCTACGGAAGAACCATAAATATAATCAGAACCTGTTATAAGAAAAACAATTCCAAGAATAAAAGCAGTCACCAAAGAAAGGTAAATGAAATCATTTAACTCTATATATCTTTTGGACGATTTTTTTATAGATTTAATAAAATTCATAATTTACTCCTTTTCCCGAAAACAAATTTTATTTCAAATTAATAAGTACTAACTTCATTAATAGAATTATTAATAAATATGCCAAATAATCATCAAAACAGTTAATAACTTTATTTTTATCTTACATAAATAATGTACAATTCAAAATTTAAAGAACCATATTGAAATATCTTAAGTATTCTTTAAGAATGAAAAAAAGACCGCTTCGTATGTTACAATAAGTCGAAATAAAAACTTACCGGATAATCTTTAAAATAGAAAATAAAATGAACTAGGTTTAGATTTTATAAATATTTCCGATGACGAGTTACTGATAAAAAGAAAGGAGAAAGTAGCACACAGTATTTTGCGTTAAGAAAGCAAAAAATACTTATTTTGTAAAATTTTAGGACATACGATATAGTCGGCTGCTAAAAATAATTTATGAAGAAAAATATAAAAATAAAGAAAAAAATAGCGATTGTTTCTACAGTAATTGTAATAATAGCAATAGTTGTGGCAACGATAATGGAAATAGAATACGGAAAATTTTTATTTATTCCGTCTGTAAAAAACAAGCAAATGGACGAGCTTGATTTAGAAAAATATAATAAATTAATGATTGTGGCACATCCTGATGATGAACTTATATGGGGTGGAGCACATCTTTTAGAAGATGATTATTTGGTTGTATGCATAACAAGGGGGTATGATAAAACAAGAAAAAAAGAGTTTGAAAATGTAATAAATGCAACCGGTGATAAAGGACTTATATTGTTATATCCTGATAAAATAGCAGGGCAAAGAAGCGATTGGGGCAGATGGAAAAAAGATATTGAAAAAGACATTGAAACAATAATTAATTATAAGAATTGGGACGAAATAGTAACTCATAACGAAAAGGGAGAATATGGGCACATACATCATATAATGACACACAATCTTGTAGATGAAGCTTGCGATAAAACAGGAACTGATGCAAAAGTTATGTATTTTGGAAAATATTATAAGAAAATAAATTTACCCGAAATAGGGCTTGAAAAGATAGATGAAGATTTGCTTAAGCAGAAAGATGAAATATCAAAACTTTATCCAAGCCAGAAAAAGACAATTGATAAATTACATCATATGTTTCCGTATGAAAATTGGACAGAGAGGGAGTAAGAAAAAATATGGGAATAGATTTCGTACAAATCTATTCCCATATTTTTTCTAATCTATCCCGCAGGCTTTTTTTGCAAGCATATCAGCAAGATCGTTATATTTGTCACCGGAATGACCTTTAACTTTACAAAATGTAATGTCAACTTTTTTCTTCGCCTGTTCATAGTATTTTTTATAGGCAATTGTGCCAGGCTTATTTGCACGCCAATCGCCCGTACACCATTTTTCTATACCAGCATAATCGTGGTAAATTGCGATATGTTTTATGCCGTGTTCTATAGCAAAATCCATTGCTGCCATTGAACCAAATATTTCACCTGAGACATTTCGCATAGAAGCGAGTTCAGGGTCATCAAAATCTTTAGAAAGATGAAATTCCTCTCCATTATAGAAAATAACACAACCATATGAAAAATGCTTTGTAGCAATATTATAACTTCCGTCTACATAAGCAACGGCTTTTACGGAATTAGAAAATGGTTTGTCATCATCTTCAACAGATTCTTTTATGACAGGAAAATCAGAATCATCAACAGAATCGTCAGATGGCATATCGAAGAGAGACATCTGCTTACTTTCCAAATTAAGATATGCGTAAGCGTCAGCCATATTTGTGAAACTTTTATACAAGGCACCGGGATATCCGTTTACACTTGCTTTACATTCATCCCACGTTTCAAATATTCCGTTTGTTCTTCCAACTTTAACAGCGTATATTTTTTTTGCCATAAAACATATTCCTTCCGTAATTATTTTGTGGTTGTTTCTAAATCCTTTTTGGATGTAGTTTTAGAAACTGATTTATCTTTAACTTTAGAAGTAGTTTCTGAATTGTTTTTAGAAGTAGTTTCTAAATTATTTTTATTAGAAGTAGTCTCAGAAGGATATTCCATATATTCTTCGCTTTCATCAGTCTCTTTACCATCTTTCCAAGGATTTCCTGCAACCGGGTCAGTAGGGTCCCAATTAGCTCTCTCATCGTTTAAGTCGATTTTTTTTACTTTTTTAATTTTTACAGGTGGAACTTCTGAATCTGAATCGTAAATTGTAACAGGAGTTCCTTTTGGACAATTATCATATATCCATTTTATTCCGTTAATGTTAAGTCTTACACAGCCAAGGGAAGCGTTGCTTCCAAGTTTATTATATTCTTCACTTTCCAAATCATCGTTGTGTGCACTGTAATATGGAATAGAATGAAGCATGATTGAACCGTTGATACGGATTGCATATTGGGCATAAGAACCATCAACCATTAGTCTCCAAGGATAATAATCGCTTGTTTTAAATGAACCTGTAGGGGTGTCTTTTACATCTTTTCCGACAGAGCACATAAATCCTTTATAAGGAATGGAGTATCTTCCGTTCTTGTCAATTCCATATATAATTACATAATTCTGAGTTCTGTTAACTCTTATCTGATAAGGAAAATCAGCATCAAAATCAATCAAATGCTTTGCAGCATCGCCTGAAGGAACTGTACTCATCTCTTCTATGGCAGAATCAGCAGGATTGTATGATGTTGTTTCTTCAAATGAAGATGAATCTTCGGTATTTTTTGTTGTAAGTTTTTCGGTATTACTTTTATTATTCATATTTGCATCAGACCTGTGTTCGGTTATTGATATTAAGAATATGCTGATTATTGCAAATAATGCTAAAAATATTATTACAAGTACGTATTTGTTTATTGGATTATTTTTTTTCATGTGTATTAATTCTCATCTTTCAAGTTTTGTCATATAAAGTAAATAAATAAGAAGGCATATATTAATTATGATATGATGCCGGAACAAAAAGTCACCGACTTTGATGCCTGTTTTCTCACATAATTCTATTGTAAAAACGGAGTAATTGCAATAGGCGGATTTTGTAAATTTAATTAAATTTTATTTAAGAATCTAACGTTGACTATCAAATTGTGGTTTGTTATTATTTTATAAGGGTTAGACGCCACATACTTTGTTTTGTGAAAGGAGAAACACATGAGATATACAAAACAAGAAATTATTAAAATTGCAGATGAAGAAGATGTTGAATTTATACGTCTTCAGTTCACAGATTTATTTGGGACATTGAAGAATGTTGCAATAACAAGAAGTCAGTTAGAAAAAGCATTGGATAATAAATGTATGTTTGATGGTTCTTCAATTGAAGGATTTGCCAGAATCGAAGAGTCAGACATGTATTTATATCCTGATTTAGATACATTTGAAATATTACCTTTCAGACCGCATCAGGGAAAAGTTGCAAGACTTATTTGCGACGTATATAAAACAGACGGAACACCTTATGAAAGTGATCCAAGATATGTCTTAAAGAAAGTATTAAAAGAAGCAGAAGATATGGGCTATACATTTAATGTAGGACCTGAATGCGAATTCTTTTTATTCCACACAGATGACAATGGATGTCCAACAACAATTACACATGAAAATGCAAGCTATTTTGATTTAGCACCTACAGATTTAGGTGAAAATGCAAGAAGAGACATGGTTCTTAATCTTGAAGATTTAGGATTTGAAATCGAAGCATCACATCACGAAGTAGCACCTGCACAGCATGAAATTGATTTTAAATATGATGAAGCATTAAAGACTGCTGATAATATTATGACATTTAAGCTTACAGTAAAGACAATAGCTAAGAGACATGGACTTTATGCATCATTTATGCCTAAGCCAAAATACGGAGTATGTGGTTCAGGAATGCATACTAATATGTCATTGTTTAAAGAAGGAAAAAACATTTTTGCAGATGAAAATGATGAAAGAGGATTAAGTAAGGAGGCTTACAGTTTCATAGCAGGTATCATGGAACATATGAGAAGCATTTCAGCAATTACAAATCCTATCGTAAATTCATACAAGAGGCTTGTACCGGGTTATGAAGCACCTACATACATTGCATGGTCAGCTACTAACAGAAGCCCGCTTGTAAGAGTACCGGCAGCCAGAGGTGTAGGTACAAGAGTTGAACTTCGTTGCCCTGACTGTGCAGCTAATCCATACTTAACATTAGCAGTATGTCTTGCAGCAGGACTTGATGGAATTAAGAGAGGATTAGTTCCGAAAGAAAGTGTACAACAGGATATTTACTCAATGACAAGTAAAGAAAGAGATGAGGCGGGAATTGAAAACCTTCCAAAGAATCTTTATGAAGCTGTTAAGGAAATGAAGAAATCTTCATTTGTTAAGGATGTTTTAGGAAAAGAAACATTTGATAAATATGTATATGCAAAAGAATCAGAATGGATGGAATACACATCTCAGGTTACAGATTGGGAAATTAACAAATATTTAGACAGAATTTAATAACCGGAGGAATGAACGTGGTTGGAATTATAGTAGCATTTCCAAAACCTGAGGACAGCCGGGCAATCAGAAGTTTGTTATCCCGAAATGGGTTTAATGTAGTGGCCAATTGTACTACGGGGGCCAGTGCAATAAACAGAGCTGACGATATTGGTGAAGGCATTATTATAACAGGATATAAACTGCCTGATATGTTATACAGTGATATTGTAGACAATGTAGGAAGCAGTTTTGAAGTGATATTACTTGCATCAAAAAACAGACTGATGGAAGATAATACCGGGGTGGCAACTCTTGAGATGCCATTAAAGGTTAGAGATTTGATTAATTCTGTTGAGATGATGGAGAATCAGATACTGGCAAAAAGACATAAGAAAAAAGGTAAGCCGGGAGCTAGGAGCCCGAAAGACCAGGCAATAATAAATCAGGCCAAGGAGGCATTAATGACGGTACAGAATTTAACAGAAGAGCAGGCCCATAGATACTTACAAAAGAACGCCATGGATAGTGGTTGTACAATGGTTGAAGTGGCAAAGATGGTTTCAGTTATGTTGTATCGCGATTAACATATATTAATTAACATTAGGAGGATTGAAAAAATGTTTAAAATTAATGAAAATTACTTGAAACTTAGGGGAAGTTATCTTTTCTCAACAATTGCAAAAAAAGTTGCAGCTTACCAGGAAGCACATCCTGATAAAGAATTAATCAGATTAGGAATTGGAGATGTTACATTGCCATTAGCACCGGCAGTAATTGACAGCCTTCATAAAGCAGTAGATGAAATGGCATCTGCAGAAACATTCCATGGATATGCACCTGATTTAGGATATGAATTTTTGAGAAAAGCAATTGCCGACAATGATTACAAGGCAAGAGGTGTTGAGATTGCGCTTGATGAAATATTTGTAAGTGATGGTGCTAAATCAGATTCAGGTAATATTGGAGATATTTTCTCACAGGATAATAAGATTGCAGTATGTGACCCTGTTTATCCTGTATATGTAGATACAAATGTAATGGCAGGAAGAACAGGAACTTTTCTTGAAGATGAAGAAAAATGGAGTAATGTAATTTACATGCCATGTACTGCTGAAAATAATTTTGTACCTGAACTTCCTAAGGAAACACCGGATATCATTTATCTTTGCTATCCAAATAACCCAACAGGTTCTACAATTACAAAATCACAGTTACAGGAATGGGTTGATTATGCAAATAAGGTTAAGGCAGTTATTATTTATGATGCAGCATATGAAGCTTATATTTCAGAAGAAGATGTTCCGCATACAATCTATGAATGTGAAGGTGCTAAAACATGTGCCATTGAATTAAGAAGCTTTTCAAAGAATGCAGGATTCACAGGAACAAGACTTGGCTTTACAGTAATTCCTAAAGAATTAAAGCAGGGCGATGTAATGTTAAACAGCCTTTGGGCAAGAAGACACGGAACAAAATTTAACGGAGCTCCATACATTATCCAGAGAGCCGGCGAAGCAGTTTACTCAGAAGCAGGAAAGAAGCAGACAGCTGAGCAGGTAGCTTATTACATGAACAATGCGAAGACAATCCGTGAAGGACTTACAGAAGCAGGTTACAAGGTATCAGGTGGTGTAAACGCACCTTATGTATGGTTACAGGTACCTGAAGGAATGACATCATGGGAATTCTTTGATTACTTGTTAGAAAATGCAAATGTAGTAGGAACACCTGGTTCGGGATTTGGACCAAGTGGTGAAGGATATTTCAGACTTACAGGATTTGGAACATATGAAAATACAGTTAAGGCTATTGAAAGAATTAAGGCTTTGAATAAATAGAGGATGTATCGTAAGGTTGAAAGTATAAAACTTTAGTAAGTACAACTATAGAAAAAATGAAATAAAATTATGGACTATTAAAAAATGAAATAAAATTATGGACTATTAATTGATAAGTTTTCTTACAGTAGGCAGGCAAAATAGTATAGCCTGAAACTTAATAAATATTATTAATTGATAGTCCTTTTATTGTTGCTTTTGTGAAAAAAAGTAGTGAAAATAACCAAAAATAAAAAAAAAGGTTGATTTTATAAAAAGAAAATTTGTATAATGTATTTAATATAGATACGTGATAAATAGTTAATTTATTTATGTTTGTATGGAGGGTTAAACAATGGAGAGGTTTTTAGGAAATCGTAAAGATAAAGACGAAGAAGGATCAGTTATAATTCTTGTTGCAGTTCTTATGGTTGTATTTCTTGGAATGGCAGCATTAGTTGTTGATTTAGGCGCGGATTATGTGTATAAGGCAAAGATGCAGACAGCGTGTGATACTGCATCAAGAGCAGCAGCTTCAGCCTTGCCTGATACTACGAAAGCTACGGAACTTGCTAAGTATTACATGAAGGAAAATGGGTTCACGGACACAAGAAATGTGCAGGTGGAATTTAAAGATTCTAATTCAAAAGTGCAGGTATATCTTAAAGAAGAAAGAAAGACAACGTTTGCAAGAGCCCTTGGTATTAAGAGTAATAAGATAAGTACGGTTGCAGTAGCACAAAAATATGGAACATCAAAAACTGAAACAAAGAAAATAGGAGCTATTTTTGATTTTTTATTGTTTCAAGGTAGTGATGATGTTTTTGATTCGTTGGGAAGTGGTAGCCAGTATATATATGGAGCAGTTCATGCGAATGGTGATATTAAATTAAGTGGTTCTGTTGGAGCAATAGGTGGATTTTCACAATCTTCAGATACTTTTACAGTAAATTCACCGTGCAATTTAGTTAAAAAGAATGATGAGTCGGGCGAATATGAAATAGTTGGAAATCTGTATACGAAGTGGGGGGAAACGAATAGTGTAGTAATTCAAAGAAAAGGTAGTTCTGACACAGAAATATTAAAAAATACAGAATTCTATACAAAACAATCACAAAAGATTGATATGCCTAATTATATATTAGATAATGTAGATAAGATATTACCACCAAAAGATAATGAAACAAATCGTCCAAAGTTACCTGAAATAACTAATTTCTCAGGATGGAATGTTATTTCAAGTAATTTAAACAGTAGTATTACGGATGGTGATGTTCACTATACAGGAAGTTCTGCAGACTTAAAGAAAAGCCATACAGGGAAAATTGTGGCGGATAAAGGAATTAATATTACTACTGACGGAACAGCAAGAGGAACAGCAATAAATATTAACGGAGATGTTTATAGCAATTCAAACACAGAGATTATAGAAAATAATAGCGGAAAGATTGTTATAAATGGAAATTTATATGTTAATGGAGATTTGAAGTTTGAATCAGCATGCATTACAGATGTTATTGTAAATGGTAATATATTCTGTACAGGAAAAATTACAACATCAGGTCAAAGTTTTGTTGCAAATTCAACATATGTATACTGTGATACATTTCAGCCGGGAAATCAGGTTATAGTTAATGGAACATTGGTGGCTGAAAATGATATTACATTTACAGGAAGCGGTAATGCTTTAACAGGTTCAACAGCAGTGGTTTCTAAACATGGAAATGTTAATATGACTGCCGGTTCACAAGGATTTAATGGGATAGTCTATGTACCTGAGGGAACTGCAACATTTGGAGGAGAAAGTGCAATATACGGAAACATAATTGCTAAAAATATAAATGCTTCATCAAGTTTTAAGATTTATCCATTAAAGGATAAAACGATTGAAGATTTATATGATTCTGTTTTAAAAGATGATAGTGGTGAAAACAAAGACCTTGTTGTTAATGGCGTTAGATTGGTAAAATAAAAACTAAAAATAACACTTTGGCAAAATGACTTGTCAAAGTGTTATTTTTTTAGTAGAGTGATATTGGTATTTGTTAAGGGGATATTATACAAGGAGAAAGTGTATTAGTATGTAGGTATAGTATGAGTAAAAAACAAAATATAATGAGGGAGGAACATATGGTAAAAGTAAAGAGAAAAAGACATTTAGTTTCAAAATTAATAGCAGTAGGTTTAACCCTTTCGTTGATGACGCAATCGATGGAAGGGTTTTTGTTTGTTACGAAAGCTAATGAGTTAACTGAAACAGAAGTTGAAACAAATGCGAATATTATTAGTAGTGTTAACAAAAGTGATAAGCTAGAAGAAGCAATTGATAGCAAAGAAGAAGAGGAAAATCAAAAAGAAGAAAAGGTATTAAATCAATTTAAAAATGAGAATATAAATGAAAGTATATCACTTGACGTAGAAGATTATTCTTCTGAGTATATAAAAATAGTTTGGGAGAATCATGACGAAAGTAATATATTATCATACAATGTATACAGAAATGGGAAATTTATTAAAAATGTAATAGATAAAGATTATGTAGATAAAAATATAGAAGCTAGTGATGATTTAAAAGATAGTTACATTTATGAAGTTAGAAGTGTAAATGATGAGGGAGTAGAAATATCAAAAAGTAATAAAAAAGAGGTATATGCAGTTGATGATTTGACATTGACAGATTATACACAATTAAGTTGCGATTTGATTGTAAAAAATTTAAATATAACGGATAGGGGCTCAATCTATTTAAATGGATATACACTAAAAACTACAGAAAATACATATATGGAAGATGGATACATTAACTTAGAGGATGGAAACTTGGCAGTAGGAAAAGACTTAATTATGAATAAATCATACATCTTTTGTGTCAGAGGCAGACTGGATGTAGGTGGATGTTTAGTAATGAATAATAATTCGTATTTGACAACATATAACGAAGAAGGAGAAGCATACATAGATGGGGATGTTGAGGTGGATGAAAGTCAAATAATTATTGACAGAGGTATATTAGATATAAAAGGAAATTTGAATGTTAAGTATCAAAAAGATAGCATATTAGATATTTTGGTAGTTGGTGATGGTGTTATAATTTTTAGTGGTGAGGAACAGCAAAAAATTAACTTAAGTGATAAAAGTTATTTGGAAAATGTAGAATTCAGAAATACAAGTGAAGAAGGTATAGTGCTTGATGAACCATTAAATGCGTTGAATGTTAAAAGAAATGACACAAGAATAACATATGGATTAGATAATGAAAAATATGGTTGGACATTACAAGAGGATACGGTTTATGAGGGAGATTTATATTTAATTAGCGATGAACTCAACCTTAATGGACACAAATTAGAAGTTACAGGAAGTATTATCCAATTAGGCGGAGAAATAAGCATAAATGAGGGAAAATTAACCGTTAATGAAGATTACTGCATTGCCGGGAGAAAAATGGTTAATGGAGAATACGTTTATTCTAAATCAAATGGAAAACTTATTATGAATAAAGAAAAGGATGAAATTCATGTAAATGGAAATTTTGTATCTGCATCAGTGGCTACTTATAATACACGTATAACAGATGGTAAGGTTTATATTGGTGGGGATTATATTCAAAAAAGAGATGTTGAAAGATATGGATTTGGATTTACGAGGAATTGTCAGGTAATTTTTACTGAAAATAAAGAACATCTAGTTAATGAATTAATGATGGCAGAAAATATTATTATTGAAAAAAATACAAGTGTAAATTTCGAGGATGGAACTACAAGTGTAAACAATCTAACAATTGAGCAAGATGCAAAAGTAAATATAAATGGTAATGGAATTAAAGTCTTAAATAAGATAGTTAATCACAGTAATTACATAAATGGAATAATAGAAATAGATAGTAAGACAGAAATAGAAGGTGAATATTATAATGGAGATATTTGCTATACAGGGAATGATGCATACACAAAAAAGTTAAAGGTAGGTGGAACACTCTACTTAAATGGAAATCTCGTAAAAAGAGATTTAGATAATATTGAATATGATTCATTAAATATATGTGGTGGAGAATTTGCATTAGCTGATGAGGATTTGGAAATAAATAAAGACTTAACTGTATCAGGTGGAAAATTTGTAATAGGGGCAAGTAAAGTAACGGTAGGAAATAATTTGATGGTTACAAATACCGGAGCAGTTGATATGTCTAAAAATGATGGAAATGTAGAAGTCTATGGAAATGTACTTTGGGATTCAAATAACATATCAAACCTTAAAGCAGGGTGTATGAAAGTATATGGAGACTTCATTCAAAATAATGAAGAGAATGCTGGAATTAAGTGCTCTGAAAATCACAAGATTACATTATGTGGGGAAAAAAGTCAGAAGTTATCTATATGTAACGAAGATGTACAATTTAATATATTGGAGATAACAAATATTAGTGAAGAAGGAATTCTGTGTGAAAAAGAATTAAGGACTAATAAACTGATTGGTAATACCGAGAAAATAAAATGTATGGAAAATGGACGGATTGGTTGGACCTTACAAAAAGATGAAGAAATTGATGAAGACATGACATTAGTGTTTGGAAAACTTGACCTTAATGGACATACACTTCACATTAAAGGTAATCTTATCCAAAACGGAGGTGACATTGAGGTAGATGGGGGCAACTTAATAGTAGATGGTAACTATTCTATAAGTAAAATAAAAGTGAAAGATGATATATATGAGTATGGAAAATCTACAGGTACATTGAAAATGAAAAAAACGCAAGACTATGTTTTAGTTAAAGGTGATTTTATAAGCGCATCAGGTAAATTTGATGAAAAAGATATAACTGATGGAAATTTAGAAATAAAAGGTGATATATATGTTAAAAAGATAGGAAATAAAACTGGATTTATGTGTACTAAAAATAATACAGTTATTTTAAGTGGAGATAAGCAACAGTATATAACATTTGAAGAATCAACTAAAAATAAAGCTCGCATTTCAGGAATAGAAATAAAAAATACAAGTGAGCAGGGAATTGTAGTTGATAAGCCATTAACAATTACAGGAAATATAATTACAAATAATTGTAATATAGATGGAACTATAAATGTTACTAAGAATACTATATTTGAAGAAAAATCTTTTAATGGAAATATTATAATATTGGAAAATTATACATTTTCAAAACTTGAGTCAGTAAAAGGAAAAGTAACTATAAAAGCAGGAGTCAATTTGTCATCTGATTTGGAAGTAAATGATTTAGATATTGATGGGGGAAATATATATTTAAATGGCTATAATTTGAGCGTGAAAAGTGATTTAAAACTTAATGGAGGAAGTGTATATATAAAAAGAGGAAAAATAAATATAGATGGGAATTTAAGTGTTAGTGGGGAGTCTGATATTTTAATGCAATATGATGAAGATTATATTTGTGTAAATAAAGATGTTATATGGGCTCAGAATAATAAAATTAATTTTTCTATTGGCACATTAGAAATAAAAGGAAATATATATGATAATACAGGAAAAATAAATGCAACGGATGAACATAAATTAATTTTAAGTGGTACGAGTAAACAAGAAATAGAATTTATTGAGTGTGGTAGCATATATAATGTTGTGGAAATAGAAAACACAAGTGAAGAAGGAGTATTCTGTGAAAAAGGAATTCCGTGTCAAAAATTAGAAACACATAACAATAAATATATAACAGGAGATGGCATATTAAATGGATATACTTTAAATAGTGATGTATTAATTGATGGAAGTGTAGAATTTTCTGCAGGGACATTAAACTTAAATGGGCATACATTAACTGTTAATGGAGACTTAATACATAAAGCAGGTGAAATATATGTAAATAATGGAAAATTAGTAATAAATGGTGATTATAGAATTCAGATTCCAAAAACAGATGGTACATTTATGGGAAGTTATGGAAAATTGATAATGAAACAAACAAAAGATGAAGTGCATGTAAAGGGCAATATCTACTATGGAGCATATAAAGATGCAGAAGATAATCTTATAAATGGTAGATTGTCTGTAGAAGGAAATGTTTATCAGTTGACGTACGAAAGTGATACAAACTTTACATCGAGTGATGCTTTTTGCCTTGTATTAAATGGAAAAAAGCAACAGGTTATTTTTGAAAGTGATAATGCAAAAATAGCTAATTTAGACATATGTTGTGAAGAAACAGAAATAGAAAATCCTATATATGTAACCGGATTGGTAAGTGACAACAAAAATAAAGTTAACGGATTTGTAAAGATAGATCAGACAACACAATTTGTAAATGGTACATTTACAGGAAATATATTAATTGAAGATGAAAAAAGTTGTTCATTAGATAAAACTATTAATATAGAAGGATGTATGAGAATAGACGGAGATGTTCAGCTTGAAAATGACATTACTGTTGGAGAATTAATAGTAAATAAATCTTTGTCATTAAACGAAAACAAAATAATTGTAAAAAATAATGCATACATTAATGGCTATTTTTACATTGAAAAAGGACAGGCATATCTGGAAAAAAAGTTAACAATTAATCCTAAAGGATATTTGTTTATGACAGAACCTGAAGGTGGGATTAATGTTAAAAATATTGAGTGGAAGTGGAAATCACGTAGTTTTTTATATGATGGAACCATTAACATATCCGGAAATTTATCTGTAGGAAAAAACAATGAAAATATATTCGATGACTTTATAAATAAAAATACAAAAGTTTGTCTTACAGGAAACGGGAAGCAGATTATTGATTTTAAGGATGACAATAGTGCATTAGACAATATTGAGATAAAGAATTCAAGTGAAGAAGGAGTATATTTTAAAAATAATAGAATTAATGCATCGAATGTTATTACTAATGGTAATAAGATAACATTGGATAGTAAATGCTTATCAGGATGGAAATTGGATTCAGATGTTATTATAGATGATGATGTGTATTTTATTGCTGATGAAATGGACTTAAATGGACACAAACTAACAATAAATGGAGATTTAAATATTGGTTCAGGTAAAATCAATATTAATAAAGGACAATTAATTGTTAATGGAAATCTGAGATATAGTACAGTTAAAGAATTAGACGGACAAAACGAATATGGAAAAAGTTATGGAAGTATAGAAACAAAAAATGATGAAGATTATGTTTTTGTACAAAAGAATTTTGTGATAAATAGAGGTTTAAGCGTTAGTGAAATAGAAGAAAATGGATCTTTCGAGATTGAAGGAAATATTGTAAACGAGGGGAAAAAACTTTGTAAAATAAATGGGAAAACAATACTATCTGGAGAAAAAGAACAAAGTATAAAAGATGTAAATAATAGTATGATAACCTTTGAAAATTTAATAATTAAAAATACAAGTGATAAAGGTGTTAAATGTTCAGGGGCATTATGTATATCGAAAACATTGACAGATGAAAATAATAAATTGGATTTGGAAGAACCATTGACAGTACAAACACTTAATGTATTACAAAGTAAAGAATATAAAGGGAATCTTATACTATCTTCAAATGAGCCACTTAATAAAGATTTGAGTATAGATGGACAATTAACAGTAAATGCAGGTTTAGATTTAAATAAACATAATTTGGAGGCTAAAGACATTATAGTTTCATCTGGTGATTATATATATGTTAACGGAGGAAGATTAGATGTTGAAAAAGATTTGAAATTAGATGGAAGTTATTCTTATTTGAAAATGGATAATGGTAATGATTATGTTTGTGTAAGTGGAAGCCTTATTGTAAACTCATCTCAGATTAGCTCATATGGAAATGACATTAAATTAAAAGCAGGAATATTAGAAATTAAGGGTGATTTTATTCAAAGTGGGAAACAAAACATCTTTAAGGCAGAAGGAACTCATACAACCATACTAAGTGGAAATGAACTGGAAAATGGAAAAAGAAAAGTACAAAATATAAGTTTTGAAAATCTAAATAATTGTTATTTTAACAAAGTTATATTAACAAAAGATTTGAAAACAGGATATGTTTTTAATGCAGATATAAGTAAAATATGTAAAGAATACGATGTGAAAACACAAAAAGCTATGGAACTTGAAAAAGTAGATAAGCCTCAGGTGATGGGGGTTACATCTACAACTGCTGAACTTAAGTGGGAAGCTGCGAAGGAAGATAGTGTAATTGGATATATAATATATCGAAATGGCAGTAAATATGATATATCAGGTACTAATTCATATCATGATATTAATATGGAACCGGATAGTGACTATGTTTATTCTGTGAGTTCAATGGATTCGTACAGGAATACATCAGAACTTTCTGATGAAGTAATGGTTCATACTGATTTAGATACGGAATCACCGACTAAACCGATACTAACGGTAGACACGAAGACAGGTTCTTCAGTAACTTTGAAATGGCAGGAATCCATTGATAATTATAGAATTTCAGGATATGAACTCTATAGAGATGGTGAATTGCTTAAATGTATTGATAATGGGAACAACTATTATAAAGATTCGGGGCTTGAAAATAATATACAGCATAAATATAAGATTAGGGCATTTGATAAGGCAGGAAATTATTCTAAATTTAGTGATGAGATAACTGCTTATGCTGAAAATCCGACAATATATAGAATGACTCCGGAAGAAAATATAATTGGTGGAAATAAAGTTAAATTATTAGTGGAGTATAAAAATATTGGTAACAGTGTAGGAAACAAAGTTCAGTTTGAATATCTTATTGATGAAACTAATAATAAGTGGGAAAAAGTGAACGAATATCTATTAGGACAAAATAATTATGGAAATATAAGTTCGTATTTATATTCAAGTATAGAGTGGGATATTTCCAAATTAAATATGGAAAATGTAACTATAAGATGTACAGTATATGACGATGATGATAATTATACTTCGTTAGTAAAAACATATGAAGTTGATAGAGAAGCACCACTTGCACCTGAAGAATTATCTGCAATTTCTAATAATGGGACAACACAGCTTACATGGATTTCTTCTAGTAGTGAAGATTGTAAGGGCTATAAGATTTATAGAAGAAGTCGGGAAAGCGAGTATAAACTTATTGAAGAAATAACTGGAAAAGAAAACATTTCATTTGTAGATACTAATGTTGTGCAAGATGAAACTTATTGGTACAAAGTTTCTGCAATAGATTATTTTAATCAGGAGAGTGAAACAACAGAAGAAGTAAAAGTTATTGTAGAAAAGGACAGAGAAGCTCCTAAAGTTATAAAAATAAATGTTAATAATAAAAAAGTAAATGGAAATGCCGAAGTTGTAGTTGAAGCAGTAGATAATATAGCGGTTGATACTATAACACTACAATATCAGGAACCATACACAAAAAAGAAAATTACTATTGGAACTCAGGCAGCTAAAGATGGAAAGGCAACATTTAATTTTGATACGAAAAAATTGCAGGATGGAATGGTTCTTTTAGGTGCTATTGCTACAGATGTTAATGGTAATAAGTCAGTTGTTGATTATGAAGATGATATGTCCACGGCTGTTGCGGCAGTATTAATTGATAATACGGGAATAAGTAAGCCAAATATCTCAGATGTCATTGGATATGAAGATAGTGTTTTTATAAAATGGGAAGAATGTTCTGATGATGATTTAGGATATTATGCTATTGAGCAGATAATAGACGGAGAGTATGTCAGAGTTTCAAAAACAACAAATAAGACAGGTATATTAATTGACAATTTGGAAAGTAATACAATTTATACTTTTAGGGTAGTTGGTTATGACAATATTGGAAACAGAGGAGTTGCTTCTGAAGATGTGTTAATCAGTACTACATCTGATAATACACCACCGGTTATTTCGACAGTTGAATCAGATAGGCAGTATTACAATAATTTGATTAAAGTAAACATTTCTGCATTAGATAATAGTGAAATTGATAGAATTGAAGTGTCATATTCTTACGATAAAAAAGAATGGAATAATTTATCGGAAATTAAGAAACAAATCGTAGGAAAAGAATGTAATTTATCATATAACATTGATTCAAGTGCATTTGCAGAAGGAAAAGTATTCATAAAATTTGTTGCAGTAGATAAAGAAAGCAATTTCAGTGATGAAATAATTAAAGAATATGTTATAGATCATAAGCAACCAAATAAAATTAATAATTTAGTTTCACAAGGAAAAGAAGGACTAATTTTACTTAATTGGGAAAAGACAGATGATGACATATTAAGATATGATGTTTACAGAACAGTATATGGAAGAAATGCATATTCCAAAATTGGTTCATGTGAAGGAGAAACTTTTGAAGATAAGACTTGTAAATATGGAACAACTTATAGTTATAAAATTAAGGCTATTGATAATGCTGAAAATGAAAGTGATTATTCAAATGAAACAATTGTAAAGAGAATTAGTGATACTCAGGCACCTGTTGTATATGGAATATTGCCGGCAAATGGAAAAAGAATTTCAGGCAATGTTACTTTAAAGGCTATGGCGGAAGATAATATTAAACTTAAAAAGGTTACTTTTTCTTATAAAGCTGCAGATAGTAGAGAGGATATTTGGACAGAAATAGGAACAGTAAGTAATGGATTTGATGCAGATTATCCTAAAGTGACATTTGGTGTAGAAAATTTAGCAAACAAAGAATATTTTGTAAAAGTCGTTGCTACAGATACTGAGGGAAATAATAGTGATGCATATATTACAAAGTATGTGATAGATAATGAAGCACCTGAAAAAGTAAGCATTAAGGCAAAAGCGATAGGGTACGGAGCGCAATTAACATGGGATAAATGCAAATCGGATGATTTTGCAGAGTATGAATTATACAGATTAAGTCCTGAAAGTGATAAATTTGAATTGATATTAACTACTAAAGATTTGACGTATGTGGATACGAAATTAAAAGCAGATAAGGAATATCAGTATAAAATTTATACAATTGATGAAGCTGGAAACAGAAGTGAAAGTGAAATTGTTGGTGTTATACCTACTAATGAAGACAATGAAAAACCGATTGCCAAAGTAAAAGACAATTTCTCGGTAAGAGAAGGTGCAGAGGTTATATTAGATGCCGGCAGTTCCAGCGATAACGTGAAAATACAAAAGTACGAATGGGACTTGGGAAATGGAGATAAAAAATCTGGAAAGAAAATAAAATATACATACACGGAAAAAGGTACATACAATGGTAAACTTTTAGTTACAGATACAAGTGGAAATACTGCAACTAAAAAATTTACAGTTAAGGTACGAAGTAGAAATTGTTCAAATATAAAGCTTGTTGTTACCGGAACAAATGCAGGCAACAAAATGCTGCTGAGTAATGCATATGTATGTATTGATGGAGAACAGGTATCGGATGAATTGTATGAAACAGATGAACTGGGAAATGTAGAAATAGTATTAAAGCCGGGAGCATATCAGGCATCAGTTTATAAACAAGGATATGTAGCACAAAAAGTTTCATTTGCCGTAGATGCAGGTGATGATAAGGAGATAAACATAAATCTTCAAAAAGGTGGGTTAGTATCATGCTCATTAACACAACGTAGACTTACGTTGGATGAAATTAATGCTTTAGGTGTTGATATAAAGGATGAAAGTAATTGGTATATATATGAAATCGAGTACAATAAAACAAAAAAAGAAAAAATTAATGTAGATAAAAATGGCAATTTTTCATGTAGTGAGGGATCGGGAAAGGTAGTAAAGTATAATGATGAAGAGTTTATTATAATAACTAATGTAAAACGATATCTTAAAAAGATGTATGAAGTTAATCTTACAGTTACAAATACAACAGATTCAACTAATGAATTTGTAATTGAAAATAGTAGTGCTACATTAAATTTACCGAAAGGCTTATCTTTTGTTGAAACAATTAAAGAAAATAATAATGCAGTTGAAATTGGCAATTTATCAGGACAACAGACAAAGACGGCATCGTGGTATATAAAAGCTGATGAGCCAAATACATATCAAATTGATGCAGTGTTTAATGGAATGTTAATGCCATTTAATGCCCCTATTAGTGAAAAGATAAAGGGAGAACCATTTACTGTATCAGGAGATGAAGAAAATACATTCACTGATGATGGTTTTATAACCGGCGAGGCAAAAGAATATAGTGTATTTGTTAAGGATGCACAACAGAATAGTTATATAGAGGGTGCCAGAGTGAAACTTATTGCATCAGATGGGAAAAAATGTGATTCTTTAACTAGTAGTGAAGGAGTTGCAAAACTTCAAATTAATAAGGATGACAAAAGGGTATTTAAATTACAGATAGATTGTAATGGAAAAGAAGAGACTTATGTAGATTATAATTATTCTCCAGACTGTATAAACTATTCAGATTGCATAGAAGTAAACGGAAAAGGAAAGATACCTAATAAAGAGCATAAAATAAAAATGTCATCTGCTAATATTAATGGACATAATATTTATGGTGACAAGTTATATGAGATTAATAGATTAAAGAACGAATCACATATGTTTGAATTTAGTTTTGAACAGGAAATTAAAAGTTACCAATTATTATCCGGTAAGAATGTATTGATTAGTTCGAATAATCAGGGATGCGAAGTTTCATTTTCTTTGAATGGAAGAGATATTGAATCTAATTCAGAGCTTAAACTTAAAATCAGTGGAATGGTAGACGGGGAAAAAGTTACTGAAACATATAGTTTCAAGGGATATGTAGCAGTTGTTGATTTTATTTATAACAAAGTAATAATAAAAGGAATCGGAAAGGAAAAGGACGTTTTAAGAGAGACTAAGGGAATAAGTCAATATTTTGCAGATAAAGCGATTACAGTTAATATTGATGCAGATAAGGATATAGATATATCTAAATCTCAATTAGTACAAGGTGGACAGGTAATTGCTGAATCTCAAAATAGAACGGTAACTTGTTTTGTAAAAGAGTTAAAATGTAATCAGAACGTTTATTTAGTTACTTATGATAAACAAAATAAGTTATTAGATAATAGACAATTGTGTATTAAGATTACAAAAAATCCTCTTAATGATAATTGGAATTTTGGTATGGGAGGTGGCAAATTAAAGTTTGTGATTCCGGATACAGATGGAATTCCTGATATATTAAAAGGAGCAAAAATAGAAATTAACGTTGATGATTTAGAAGATCTTCCTTTAACAGTTTATGCTTCGGAAGAAGAGATTGTGATGAAAGCATCATTTGTACTTTTTTCAAATGACAATGAGTTTATTAAAAATACATTTGATATTAAAGCACCATTAGAATTTATTCTAAAAGTAAATCCTGAAGAAAATATAACAACAGGACAGGTTAAGGTTGGGTTAGATGTTTCTGTAGATAAAGAAATGCAGATATGTGATACACCGCCACTTGTGTTAGGTATAGGTGGAAATGCCGGATGTGATGTAATAGGAGAACTTGTAGTGCAATCAGGAGACTGTGTCTACAGTTTAGATATAAAACCGATAATGGGGTTGAGTGCTAAACTGGGTGCCGGAGTTAAGGATGTAGTATCAGGTGGGGTTTATGGTGATGCAAATCTTAATTTTATGATGAATGTTTCAAACAATGTCGGATTTGGACTTAAAAAGATAAGTGTTAAAGGGGATGCAGGAGTTTATGTTGAATTCTTAGATAAAGAATTTTCTAAAAGCTTTTTTGAAAAAGATAAAGAATATACACTTTATCAAAGTGATTCTAAAAAGAAAATAAAATCATTTTTAAAACAAAACATAACGGATAATGCAATGACGGATAATTTTGGTATGAGTAATTATTCTTTGATTACAGATGAAAATAATTATAAAGCTGCCAATAGAGATTATTTGCAGAGTATAAGTGAATGGGATGAAAGTGAAAAGTCTGAAGTTAATAAGATTATTACTTTACAATCATCAGTGTATACAAACTCTAAACCAAGAGTAATATCGTGTAATGGTATAACTATGATGGTGTTTAATGAAGATGATGAAACAAGAACTGCTGAAAATAGAAGCAGACTTATGTACTCGATATTAAATTCAGAAACAAAATCATGGAGTAAGCCAATAGCAGTAAAAGATGATAAAACAGCAGATTATGGTTTTGATATATATGATGATGGAAAAGACATCTATATAGTATGGCAAAATGCAGATGAAATTTTAAAAGAAGGTTACAGTTTGTCAGAAACAGCAAAACATTTAGGAATCAGCATGGCAAAATATGATTGTAAAGAAGGAAAAATGATATTTCTGGAAAATGTAGCAGATACTCTAAATGATGAACAATGTCAGATGGAACCACATATCGTAAGTAATGATGGTCATATATATGTATGTTGGTATGAAAATAGTAACAATAATGTATTTGGAACATCAGGTATTAATACAATATATTATAAAGAAATAATAGAAGGTTCAGAAATTGTTAAAGTTGAGGAAACAACAAAAACAATAAAATCGTTAGACATTGGGCTATTAGAAGACAAAGTATATGTGTCATATTCAATTGGAGAATTAGAAAATAAAGGAGGAGAAATAAAAGTTTTAGACATTACCGGTGATGAAATAAAGCAAATTACATCAGAAAATCAATTAGGAACTAATGTTATATTTACTAATGTAAATGGAAAAAATATTCTAAGCTGGTGGGAAAATAATAATATAAAATATATCAATTCATTGTCAGATAATGCAAAAAACATACTTAATAATAAAATTAGTGTAAATGATTATGAATTTGTAAGTGATGGGAATAAAAGCAGTATTATTTATACAAATGTAAAAGACAATAAAGCTCAAGCTTATATTATTAATTATGATAACATAATTGGTAAATGGGGAAATGTTGTTGAACTTACAAATCAGGATAAATATATTGAAAATATTTCCGGTACATATTCAGATGGACACTTGATTACGGCATTTAATCAAACTGACGCAACAATAAAAGAGGGGAAGGTAAGTTTGAAAAAAGATATTTGCTTTATGAATATTGAACCAGAATTAAAATTAACAATAGATGATGTAAATTATGAACAGGAGGTAGTTCCGGGAGAAGATTTAGAGTTATCTGTTAATGTTAGAAATGCAGGTTTAGAAGCTGTAGATGATATACGCGTAGAAGTTAAAGATTGCTTTGGAAAACAATGTGGTATGGGTGAATACAGCACATTATTGTTGTCAGGAGAGAAAGAACGATATAATGTCAAATTTAAAATGCCATATATATTTAAAGCTGGCGAGTACACAATTAATGTTTACAATGGTGAGCAGCTGTGTGGAAGCTATACTAAAAAGATAGGATATACAGATTTAAGTGTTTCAAGACGTATATTTAACCAAAATGGAAGTTATACAATTCAAGCAGATGTTACAAATTATGGATTAGAAAAATCTTCAGGAAAAGTTGTATTTTATAATTACTATGATGAGAGTAAAATATACTATACAGAAGAATTTGAGGAGTTGTCATATGAAGAAGAAACTTCAATAGTATATAATGTTCCGGATAACCTTATATCAGGCGATAAAGACTGTATTATCGGCATCAAAGTAGTTTCTGATAAAGAGCAAATAAATACATTAAATGATGTTACGACTGCAACTTTGAGTGAGGTAAAGGAGAAGAAACTATGTGTTGTTAGATTTGAAGATACAGCAACTAAAATGAGTGAGTATAGATATACTGATTCAGATGGAAAAATAGATGAATTTCCTAAAGCTTTATCAAGAGACGGATACATATTTGCAGGTTGGTATAATGACAATGAAAAAGTGAGTAAGGATACTGTCTTTACAGAAAATACCGTAATTGTTGCTAAATGGGAAAAAATAAATTCAGATAGTGGCAATAAGGATTCAGAAAATGTATCAAAAGGTAATGAAGTAGGTACAAATACAACTGATGCGTCTGGAGATAATAAACAATATAATAGTGAGTTTGTGGATAATAATATAGAAAATATTATTCCGACAAAAAATGAATTATACTTAATAAAAGGAATTACTTATGAATTAGTTGGTTCTCATAAAAAGAGCGTGGCTAAGGTAGTAGGTGTTAAATCACATTCTTTAAAGAATGTTAAAATACCGGATATGATAAAAATAGGAGGATGTAAATATAAGGTTGTTGAGATAGGAAATAAGGCATTTGCAAATTGCAAAAATTTAAGAAAAGTAACAATCGGGAAAAATGTCAAAAAGATAGGAAACAGAGCATTTTTTAAATGTACTAAGTTAAAGAAAATTGTTATAAAGAGTAAAAAAATAAAAAGTGTAAAATCTAATTCTTTTAGAAAGACATCAAGGAGTCTGATTGTATTTGTTCCGAAAAAGAATTATGCAACTTACAAAAAAATACTAAAAAAAATTAATGTCAAATTTAAATAGACTTATATAACATCTAATAAATAACGGCTTAACATCAAGTGACGATGTTAAGCCGTATTAATTATCATAGAAAACCTGAACTTAGAAAAAATTACACCATTCATATTTAAACTCTTGTAACCTGTTCTTCTAATTCTTTTAATTCGTCAATTGATAATGTGGGAACATATGTAGCAATTTCATCAAGGGACATTTTGCCGATTTTTATCATCCGTTCTGCAGTTTCTTTCGCAGTTGCCTTAGCAGTTTCTTTTGCAACTTCATTTCTCATATCTTCTAATATTTGTGACATAGATGCAACACCTTCTTTCTCTTCTTTGAAATATCTTGCTTTTTTTGCTAATTCTTTATAATTCATATCGTTAGGATTTGTACATGAAAAATCATGCATGAGTCTTCCAATCGCATCATTTCCCTGATATGCTCCATTAACATATATTATATATCGTAGAGCCTGTAGGCGTTCTAAATCTTTATTGTTTTGTAGTTGTTCACTTATGCTCAATCTTTTATTACCTTTCATTATAATTGTTCTTTTGTTCATTGACAACTATATAAAAATCTAAATTATGCAGAAATAATACTTTATTACGTAGATAATTTGATTTATACCATAGTTTTCACTGGTTGTACACATACTGTATGTGTACAATTAATTATACGTCACAATTTATCAAAATGTCAATAACAACAATATGTTGCGTATTACTAGCCGGAATAATATTAAATATTAGCAGAGAAAAATAAGATTTTACATAAAAAGGTATTGCATTTAGTCGATGCAATACCCTTAAAATATTATTACTATTCAGTTTTATATTTCGTATAGTAGTCTGACCTTTAATGCAAAGATTACATTATAATTCACTATACCCATATCCATTAACGATGGCTTCAATTTTCTCATTTGCCTTGCACATAGGGCAATCATTGTGAGAGTAAATGTTGTATCCCGGAATATCATCTGCCTTAAACAGAGAATCGATGTGGTAACCGTCAACGTTATCAACGGCACTGAATATAGCAGATATACCCTGAAGAATTCCACCATAGTAGGAAACACATTCAATACAATTCTTTACAGTAGTTCCGGTACTTGCAGAAGCAAGCAATAAAAGAACATTTCTATTCTTAATTTCATGCTTAAGATTATCCCTAAATATCATAAGGCCGTTAGAATCATATTCAGGTGAAATAACATAAATTGTCTTGTGTGCATTCATAGATAATACTCCGGCCTTAGTAAGTTCGCTTGCTAAGAAAGCTCCAATGACCTCGCATCCGTCCATACATACGATTGTGTCAATAGGTTTCCCCATAACGTTGTAGTAATCCTTCATTGCGACTGCAATCTGCTCAGCTTCACGTTGTCTTGTTTTCATTGTAGTCATATCAAGATAATGACTAACGTGTGAATGAGTAGTAGCAAAATGTCCCTTTATAACTTTAAGGGCAATGTTAGGATTTTTTGAAGCATAATATTTTACAATTCTTCCCTCGTCCATAATGTGTCTACCTCCTTGTAGTAACAGAGCATTATGCTCTTTATTATTTATAAAATCTGAGAAATTGTTTCTACTCAAATTTATTTGTCTCCGCTCAAAAATATACTAATATTATACATCACAAAGCTGACAAATGAAATAATTAAGTGTAATTTAAAGGTTAAAAATCGTTATTAATTTAGTGGAAATCTTTAATGGAAGAATGATAAAACCTGCATTATGAATAAAAATGAAGAAATTCGTGAAACTATTTGCAAGTAATACGGTGATTATGCTATATTGAAGAGTAGATGTTTATGGTTTAATGGGGTAAGTCTGTATATTTAATATAAAAGTTAATTTATTTGAATAAAACAGATTGTTCATTATAATAACCATAACTTAAAGGAATGCTAGAGGAGGAAGATATGGCAAATATAATTTCAGACGAGACAATAGAGTATGTTGGAATTTTAGCAAAGCTTGAACTTTCAGATGATGAGAAAGAAAAAGCAAAAAGTGATATGGGCAGAATGCTTGATTATATTGATATGTTAAATCAGTTAGATACAAGTAATGTTGAGCCGATGAGCCACATATTCCCTGTAAACAATGTATTTAGAGAAGACGTTGTTGTAAACGGTGATGACAGAGAAAATATTCTTGCAAATGCACCGGAGGAAAGAGGCGGAGCATTTGTTGTTCCAAAGACAGTAGAATAATTTACTTACAGCAAATGAAAGGATATAGTGTTATGAATTTAATGAGTTTAACAGCCGTTGAACTTGGGAAAAAGATTAAAAGCGGCGAGGTTAAAGTTGTAGATGCGGTAAATGATGCATTTGCCCATATAGAAAAGCAGGACAAGACAATTAATAGTTTTGTTACTGTAACGAATAAAGAAGAGGCATTAAAGAAAGCTGAAGAAGTTCAGAAGTTAATTGACGAAGGAAAACTGACAGGACCATTAGCAGGCGTACCGGTGGCAATTAAGGATAATATGTGTACTAAAGGGATGCTTACAACTTGTAGTTCTAAGATTTTAGGAAACTTTGTTCCTACTTATACAGCTACAGCAGTTGAAAATCTTGAAAAAGCAGGAGCAGTTATAATTGGAAAGACTAACATGGATGAATTTGCTATGGGAAGTACTACAGAGACATCTGCATTTGGAGCAACAAAGAATCCTTGGAACACAGAACATGTACCGGGTGGTTCATCAGGTGGCTCATGTACAGCTGTTGCATCAGAAGAATGCTCATATGCTTTAGGTTCAGATACAGGTGGATCAATCAGACAGCCAAGTTCATTCTGTGGAGTAACAGGAATTAAACCAACATACGGAACAGTTTCACGTTATGGATTAATTGCTTATGGTTCATCATTAGACCAGATTGGACCTGTTGCTAAGGACGTTACTGATGTAGCAACAATACTTGAAACAATTGCAAGTCATGATGAAAAAGATTCAACATCAGTTAAGAGAGATGACTACAATTTCACTGAAGCATTAGTTGATGATGTTAAAGGATTAAAGATTGGTATCCCTAAAGACTACTTTGGTGATGGATTAGATAAAGAAGTAAAAGATTCTATTTTAAATGCAGTAGAAGTTTTAAAGAGTAAAGGCGCAATCGTAGAAGAATTTGATTTAAGCCTTGTTGAATATGCAATTCCTGCATATTACGTAATTGCCAGTGCGGAAGCAAGTTCAAACCTTGAAAGATTTGACGGTGTAAAATACGGATACAGAACACAGGAATATGAAGGCCTTCATAACATGTATAAAAAGACACGTTCAGAAGGTTTTGGTGAAGAAGTTAAGCGTAGAATTATGCTTGGTTCATTCGTATTAAGCAGTGGATATTATGATGCGTACTATTTAAAAGCATTAAGAACAAAAGCTTTAATTAAAAAGGCATTTGATGAAGCATTCGCTAAATATGATGTTATCATCGCACCGGCTGCACCTACAACAGCTCCTAAGATTGGAAGCAGTCTTGCTGACCCAATTAAGATGTATCTTGGAGATATTTATACAATATCAGTTAACTTAGCAGGTCTTCCTGGAATTACAGTTCCTTGTGGAAAGGATTCTAACGGACTTCCGATAGGAATGCAGATTATTGGAGACTGCTTTAAGGAAAAGACAATCATAAGAGCAGCATATGCTTATGAACAGACAAGAGAATATGAGCATTGCCCATTAGTAGAAGCATAAGGAGTGAAGTAAATGAAACAGTACGAAACAGTCATTGGACTTGAAGTTCATGTAGAATTAGCAACAAAAACAAAGATTTTTTGCTCCTGTTCAACAGAATTCGGAGGAGCACCAAATACACATACATGTCCTGTCTGTACAGGAATGCCGGGTTCACTTCCTGTATTAAATAAGCAGGTTGTTGAATATGCAGCAGCAGTAGGACTTGCAACAAATTGTACAATCACACAGAATTGTAAATTTGACAGAAAGAATTATTTTTATCCTGATAATCCACAGAATTATCAGATTTCACAGTTATATCTTCCAATCTGTAGAGACGGATATGTAGAAATTGAAACAGAAGAAGGAAAGAAAAAAGTAAGAATCCATGAGATTCATATGGAAGAAGATGCAGGTAAGCTTGTACATGATGATTGGGCTGACTGCTCATTAGTAGACTTTAACCGTTCAGGTGTACCTCTTATTGAAATCGTATCAGAACCTGATATGCGTTCAGCAGAAGAAGTAATTGCATACCTTGAAAAATTGCGTATGATAATTCAGTATTTAGGAGCTTCTGACTGTAAGTTAAATGAGGGTTCAATGAGAGCTGACGTTAACCTTTCAGTAAGAGAAGTTGGAGCAGCTGAATTTGGAACAAGGACAGAAACAAAGAACCTTAACTCATTTAAGGCAATTGCAAGAGCAATTGAAAATGAAAGAGAAAGACAGATTGATTTATTAGAATCAGGACAGGAAGTTGTTCAGGAAACAAGAAGATGGGACGATACAAAAGAGTATTCTTATGCAATGCGTTCAAAAGAAGATGCACAGGATTACAGATATTTTCCGGACCCTGATTTGGTTCCAATCAATATCAGTGATGAATGGTTAGAAAGATTAAAGTCAGAACAGCCTGAATTCAGAGATGAAAAGAAAGAAAGATACATTGAGGAATATGGACTTCCTGAATATGACGCAAATCTTTTAACGTTATATAAGCCTTTAACAGTTTTATTAGAAGCAGCAGTTGCTAATGGAAGCAAACCAAAAGAAGCCAGCAACTGGTTGATGGTAGAAACAATGCGTCTTGTAAAGGAAAAAGGAATTGAACCTGACGAGGTTAAATTCTCTGCCGAAAACTTTAGTAAGTTCTTAAAACTTATTGATGACAACGTAATTAACAAAACAGTTGCCAAAGAAGTATTTGAGGCAATGTTTAATGATGACATAGACCCTGAAAAATATGTAGATGAACATGAATTGAAGATGGACAACAATACAGATGACCTTAAGAAGATAATCGAGGAAGTCATTGCTAACAACCCTAAGGCAGTTGCAGATTATCAGGGTGGAAATCAGAAGGCGATTGGAGCATTAGTAGGTCAGACAATGAAAGCTACACAGGGTAAGGCTAATCCGCAGATGATAAATCAGATGCTTAGAGAGTTGCTATAGTTGTCGCATTGATATATAATGCAATGGAAAAATATAAAAGTTAGTATACGTAGGTGGAGAAAAGAAAATGAATAGTATCGAGCTTCAACAAAATTGGGAAGATGATGGACTGCATGAAGAATGTGGTGTGTTTGGTATGTATGATTTAGATGGCAATGATGTTGCATCATCAATTTATTATGGATTATTTGCATTGCAGCACAGAGGACAGGAAAGCTGTGGTATTTCTGTATCAGACACGTTTGGACCTAGAAAAGTGGATTTGTTAAAAGGAATGGGACTTGTAAATGAAGTATTTAACAGCGAAAATTTGTCAAAACTTCACGGAAATATCGGTGTAGGACATGTTCGTTATTCTACAGCAGGTGAAAGTATTCCTAGTAATGCACAGCCACTTGTAATCAATTATGTTAAAGGAACATTGATGCTTGCTCACAATGGTAATTTGATTAATGCAAATGAACTTCGTGATGAGTTAGCATATACAGGAGCAATTTTCCAAACAACAATTGATTCGGAAGTTATTGCTTATCTTGTTGCAAGGGAAAGAATTAATGCAAAGACAGCACAGGAAGCAGTTACAAATGCGATGAAGAAATTAAAAGGTGCTTATGCACTCGTAATTTCAAGTCCTCGAAAACTTATTGGTGCAAGAGACCCATTTGGTTTTAAACCATTATGTATTGGCAAAAGGGACAATGCTTATATTTTAGCATCTGAAACATGTGCCCTTGATACAATTGGTGCTGAATTTGTAAGAGATGTACTTCCGGGAGAAGTTGTAACTATTGACAAGGATGGAATTAAATCAGATACATCAATGTGTCTTCCTAAGGCAAAAGAAGCAAGATGTGTATTTGAATATATTTACTTTGCAAGACCGGACAGCAATTTTGATGGAGTGAGTGTATATCATTCAAGAATTATGGCAGGAAGATTCCTTGCTATGGATTCACCGGTTGAAGCAGATGTTGTTGTGGGTGTACCTGAATCAGGAAATGCAGCAGCCATGGGTTATGCAATGGAATCAGGAATCCCTTACGGAACAGCATTTGTCAAAAACAGTTATGTTGGTCGTACATTTATTAAACCTCAGCAAAAGAGCAGGGAATCAAGTGTTAGAATTAAATTAAATGTTTTAAAAGAGGCAGTTTGTGGTAAACGGGTAATAATGATTGATGATTCAATTGTAAGAGGAACCACAAGTGATAGAATTGTTCAGATGTTAAAGGATGCAGGTGCCACAGAGGTACATGTAAGAATCAGTTCACCACCATTCTTATATGAATGTTATTTTGGAACTGATATACCATCAAGAGATCAGTTGATTGCCCACAATAGAACAATAGAAGAAATCAACGAAATAATCGGTGCAGATTCATTAGGATACCTTAGAGTTGAAAGATTAAAAGAAATCGCAGGCGGACTTGGAATTTGCACAGGATGTTTTGATGAAAAATATCCAATGGAGCCACCAAAAGAGGATATCCGTGGAGAATATATAAAATAAGGTCAAATGTTAAGGAGGAATTTATGAACGACAGATACCAAAGCCCATTATCAGAAAGATATGCAAGTAAGGAAATGCAGTATATTTTTTCACCTGATATGAAGTTTAAAACATGGAGAAAATTATGGATTGCATTAGCAGAATCTGAAATGGAATTAGGATTAAACATTACACAGGAACAGATTGATGAACTTAAGGCTCATGCAGATGACATTAACTATGATGTAGCAAAAGAAAGAGAAAAATTAGTTCGTCATGACGTAATGTCTCATGTTTATGCTTATGGTCAGCAGTGCCCTAAGGCAAAGGGAATTATCCATTTAGGAGCAACATCATGTTACGTTGGTGATAACACAGATATAATTATAATGACAGAAGCATTAAAGCTTGTTAGAAAAAAATTAATTAACGTAATCAATGAACTTGCTAAATTTGCTGATAAATATAAATCTCAGCCTACATTGGCTTTTACACATTTTCAGCCTGCACAGCCTACAACAGTAGGTAAGAGAGCAACATTATGGTTAATGGAATTAAAATTAGATTTGGATGATTTAAATTACATGATTGACAGCATGATGTTGTTAGGTTCTAAAGGAACAACAGGAACACAGGCAAGTTTCCTTGAATTATTTGAAGGAGACCATGAAAAGATTAAAGAACTTGAAAATAAGATTGCAAAGAAAATGGGATTTGAAAAATGCTTTCCTGTTTCAGGACAGACTTATTCAAGAAAGATGGATACAAGAGTATTAAACGTTGTTGCAGGAATCGCAGCAAGTGCTCATAAATTCTCAAATGATATTCGTTTGTTACAGCATTTGAAGGAAATTGAAGAACCATTTGAAAAGAATCAGATAGGTTCATCAGCAATGGCTTACAAGAGAAATCCTATGAGAAGTGAAAGAATCGCATCTCTTGCAAATTATGTTATGGTTACAGCATTAAATCCGGCTATTACATCAGCAACACAGTGGTTTGAAAGAACATTAGATGATTCAGCAAATAAGAGATTAAGCGTTCCGGAATGCTTCCTTGCTATCGATGGAATTCTTGATTTATACTTAAATGTAGTAGATGGTTTAGTTGTATATCCAAAGGTTATTGAAAAGAGACTTATGAGTGAACTTCCGTTCATGGCAACAGAAAACATTATGATGGATGCCGTTAAAGCAGGTGGAGACCGTCAGGAAATGCACGAAAAGATTCGTACACTTTCAATGGAAGCAGGAAAGAACGTTAAGGAAAAAGGCTTAGACAACAATTTACTTGAACTTATTGCAAATGACCCATCATTTAACATGAGTTTAGAAGATTTACAGAAGACAATGGACCCAAGTAAGTATGTAGGACGTTCACCTGAACAAGTTGAAGAATTCTTGAGAGATGAAATTCAGCCAATTCTTGATGCAAATAAAGAAATCTTAGGATTAACAGCAACAATTAACGTATAAATTTAATTGTGACGTAATTGTGAATAAGTAATAAAGTCTTTAAATATTAAATAAAATGTGATAAAATCGGTTGTATGTGTGTGACACGAAATACAACTGATTTTTTCAGTTATGAAAAGAGGAGAACAAGATGTTTAAGAAAAGTTTAGCAGTGGCAATGGCTGTGATGATGACAGTATCATTAGCAGGATGTGCCGCAGGGGAAAAGATAGCAGACGCTACAGGAAAGAGAAGCGACTATGATAAATGTAAATCAAGTTACTATGGAACAGTTAAGTTAGCTGATTACGATGAATTTGAAATATACTCAGATGAAGTTAGTATTTCAGATGATGATGTAGATAGTGAAATTAACTCAGTGCTTGAATCAGATAAGTCATACGAAGATACAGATGAAACAGATGTTACAGATAAGTCAATTGTTGACATCAGTTATGTTGGAACAATTAAGGTAAAGAAAAAAGATTTTGCATTTGATGGTGGTACAGCAGATAACCAGACATTAGATATTGCAAACAGCTCATATATTGAAGGATTTGCTGAAGGTTTAGTTGGACATAAAGTAGGAGAAAAGGTTGAATTAAACTTAACATTCCCTGAAAACTATACAAATTCAACAAAAGATGCTGATGGTAAAGAACTTAAATTAGCAGGAAAGAAAGTTAAATTTGAAGTAACAATTAATAAGATTGTAAAAGAAGTTACACCTGAACTTACAGATGATTATGTAAAGAAGAATTTAAAAGACAAATATGGTGTAGAAACAGCCGACGGCTTAAAAGAGTATTTTAAGAATCAGTTAGAAATTTCAAAAGTTGGAAGTACAAATGCATTAGCTGATTACGTTGAAAAATGTGATGTTAAAGTAGATGAAGATGGTGTAAAGAAAGAGGTTGATAAACAACTTTCAAGCTTTAAGGATACATTAGAACAGCAGTCAATGACAATGGATGATTACCTTACACAGTATGGTAATGGAGAATCAGAAGCAGATTTAAAGAAAAAGATAAAAGAAAGCATTACAAATCAGTTTAAGACATACGCGGTTATTTGTGCAGTAGTTGAAAAATCAGGAACAGTATTAAAAGAAGAAAGATACAATAAATGGTTAAAGCAGATTGCAGCACAGAGCAAGTATGAAAAGGTTGATGACTTTATCAGTGTTTATGAACAGTACTATAAATCATATTACGGACAGGAAATTGATGCCGAAGATACATTTACAATTCAGTGCACATATCTTGACGCAATGGAAATCTTAATTGATAAAGGAAATGTTAAGGAAGGTACAAGACCTGAAGAAACAACAACAGAAGAAGCAACAACAGCAGCAGAAGATGCATCAGTAGAAGAGACAACAGAGGCAGAAGAAACAACAGCTGAATAATTGGTGGGATTACTATAAAGGAGCGTATTACAATGAAAAAGGCTATAGCATTAACACTTACATTAGCAATGGCAGTAACAATGGCAGGTTGTGGTAATAACCAGAAGGGAACTGTTACCAGTGCCAGTGGTAAAAAGATTTCAACAGATTTAATAAAGGGTTCAATTAAACTTGCTGATTACAAAGGATTAGAAGTTTATGAAGATGAAATTAAAGTTGAAGATACAGAAGTTCAGAGTCAGATAGACAACCTTTTAAAAGAAAAGCAGGACAGCAATGTAGTTACAAAGGGTAAGGTTGTAGAATCTGATACAGTTAATATTGACTATACAGGAACAATTAAGTTAAATGGCGAAGATTTCAAATTTGACGGTGGTTCAGCAACTAATTATGATTTAGACATTGACAACAGTCAGTTTATAGATGGATTTGCAGAAGGGCTTGTAGGACATAAAGTTGGTGAAGAAGTAACTCTTAACCTTAAATTCCCTAAAGATTATTCACAGACATCTAAGGATGCAGACGGCAATGAATTAACTCTTGCAGGAAAGAAAGTCAAATTTGTAGTAAAGATTAATTCAAGAAAAGTTCTTCCTGAACTTACTGATAAATTTGTAAAAAAGAATTACAAAAAACAGTACGGAACAAAGACAGTAGATGAATTAAAGAGCTATATAAGCAATCAGCTTAGAACAAATAAAATTGTAAATGCAGTATTTAGTGATTATGTTGATAAATGTGATGTTGCAGCTTACGATGAAAAAGAAGTTGAAAGCATAGAAGATTTCAATAACAGCGCAATGGCTTCACGTCTTCAGTCTAAGTACAAGACAAATCTTGACACATATCTTAAAGCATGCAAGATGTCAAAGAAAGACTGGAACAAGAAGATGGAAGATTCAGCACAAAAAACTGCTAAGCAGGCAATGGTAATTGAAGGAATTGCAATTAGTGAAGGCCTTTGGGCATCAGAGAAAGATTACAATGCAGGACTTAAGAAAGTAGCTACATCAATGGGATATAAGTCTGTTGATGAATTAGAATCATATTTTACACAGTATCAGGCATACTATGGACAGGTTATTATTAAAGAATCAGTTGCATTTAACGAAGCTGTAAATCAGCTTATCGCAGATAATGCAAAAATATTAGAAGGTTCAAGACCGGCAGACGAGACAACAACAGAAGAAACAACAGCTGAGTAGAATAAATAAGGTTAAGGAAGTTAGATGAAGAATATATCATTAGAAAAAGTTAAGCCTCAGATTCGAATTATTTTAGAAATTGCATTTGCAATAATTATTGCAGTTGTAATTGAATTTGGGATGAACTATCCTTCCCTGACAAAAAGCTATGAAGCAGTTTTGTTTAGCAATTCAGGTGAAGTGAATGAAGATGGCGATTTAGTTTATTCACAGAATATGGACAAGGCTGTTTACGTAAACAAATTAAAAATTAAAGCTGAGACTTTGGAGAAAAATTCATATACGGTAGTGGCTACCGTTGTTAATGATTTTGGAAAGACAAAGTCAGTTGAAATTACAGATAAGGCATACCCGGAATTCGGGTATGCCTATACGAATGTTAGGGAGAAAGTTTCAAAACTCCAGGTAATATTTACTTCTCCGGAAAAAATCAATGTAAGTGAGATATCATATTCAAACAAGGCGAATTTTAATGGCTATAGAATGGCATTTTTTGCTTTAGTTATTTTCTTAGGCCTGATATTAATTTTTGAAAGAGAAATATATTTGAAAAAAGTCCAGATTTTCTATCTTATATTTGCACTTGGATTTGGAAGTCTGATTATTATGGCTTCAGGTCCTGTGTCAACGACATGGGATGAAGAAGTTCATTATAATTCAATTTACACATTAAATTTTCATCAGAAAGTTAAGTGGAATGAAGCATCAAAGTTAAATTGCACAAGAGAGGCTCCGGTAGCAAATACAAGAGAAGAGCTTAAAATGTTAAACAAGTACATGAATAACATTTCTAATAATGCATTAAAACAGCAGAAACCGGTTGGACTTATCAATAAAGGATATATAGTTTATCTGCCGATGATTGTAAGTTATCATATTTGTGAGGCGATAGGATTGCCTTATACGATGCAGTATACAATTGGAAGATTTGGAAATCTTATATTCTGTGCATTGCTTAATTGCTTTGTTATTTATGTGGCAAGGAGAAAGAAGTTACTTGTTGCTACATTAGCATTAATGCCTACTTTATTATTTCAGGCAAGTTTATACACTTATGATGGAGTAATATTTGCATGTATGAATCTTGGATTTGTACTTTGGATGAATTTAATGGATGATACAAATAATGACAAAGAAACTACATGGAAGCAGATTGCAATTGTGGCAGTATTGCTTGGCATAGGATGTATTGCGAAACCTGTATATTTTCCTGTTATGATTTTAATGGTTCCTATATTGTGGAAAATGATAAAGGACAGAGTAAAAGAATCTGCTAATGGAAAGAGGACAATAGCTCTTATAACAGTTGCAGTAATTGTAGTGTGTATGGTTATGGCACTAATTTCCATGAGACATGTAATCATAAATTTATTACATGGTAATTCAGGTTATGGTGGAGATACCAGAGGTGGAAATACGGGAATTATAGGTCAGTTAGTTTCAATAATTAAGCATCCTATAGCATTTATTAAGATGTTCATTCATGAGATATTTACTTTTGATAATTTTAGAAACTTTGGAGATAAGACTAAAAACCAGTTTTTACCAAGTAATTTAATGTTTTTAAATTTATATGGACTTGGAATGCTAAAAGATGCATGGTCATTTGTTCTATTACCTGTTCTTGCAATGTTGTTTTTAACAAATACAGATGATGAACAAAATGAACCTAAAAATATAAAGACAATTAGAGTTGTAAATGGAATTGCAGTTGTATGTAGTGTGGCTTTGGTATGGATCGCTATGTATTTGGCATTTACACCTATTGGAGCGGATGCAATAGAAGGAGTTCAGGCAAGATATTTTATACCGCTTTTGCTTCCGGCTGCGTACACTTTATGGAATAACAGAATTCAGATAAAGGTATCAAAGCAGCGATATTATCAAATTGTGCTAGGAGCGGCATTGGCGTTAGCCGGTGTGTGCTTTTATCAAACATTAATCTTAGGGAGGTTAATGTAGAAGTGCTGAATATTATTTCAGCGTTATATAAACTTTAGGAGGAAAAAATGAACAAAAACGAGAAAAACACAATTGGTGAATACGGTATTTACGATGCCAGTGTTCTTGGAGTACCAAAGATGCTTGTACTTGGTTTACAGCATACTTTCGCTATGTTTGGCGCAACAGTATTAGTTCCGCTTCTTACAGGGTTGGATGTTGCAACAACATTATTGATGGCAGGTTTAGGAACTTTATTATTCCACTTTATTACAGGTAGAAAAGTTCCTGCATTCCTTGGCTCATCATTCGCCTTTTTAGGTGGATATGCAGCTGTAGCTGGATTGAAGCCTGAAGGCTCAGATATTAATATGCTTCCATATGCATGCTTAGGTGTTGCTGTGGCAGGTCTTTTATATTTGGTAGTTGCAGCATTGTTTGCAATATTTGATATAAAGAAGATTATGAAATTTTTCCCACCTGTTGTAACAGGACCAATTATTGTATCAATCGGTTTAAGTCTTGCAGGAAGTGCAGTTTCAAACTGTCAGACAAACTGGGTTATTGCTTTAATTGCATTAGGTGCAGTAATTGTATTTAACATTTGGGGAAGAGGAATGGCAAAAATCCTTCCAATTCTTTTAGGTGTATTAGTAGCAATTGTAATAGCAGTTATTTTAGCTATCACAACAGGAAGCCATGTATGGGTTGATGGAAATGAATATGTGGCAATGTTTGGAAATCCAAACTTCTTATTAGTATCAATTGATAAATGGATTAACTTTAAAAATGCAGCTTGGATTGGATTACCAATTCATGGTAATGAAATTGTATTTGGTAATGTGCCGGATGCTAAATTAGCAGTAAGTGCAATTATCGCTGTTGTTCCAATCGCTATTGCAACAATGATGGAACATATCGGAGATATTTCAGCAATCAGTGCAACAACAGAAAGAAACTTCCTTGCTAAGCCTGGTCTTAAGAGAACATTAGTAGGAGATGGTCTTGCAACAACTCTTTCAGCTTTATTTGGTGGACCGGCTAACACAACATATGGTGAAAACACAGGTGTTCTTGCTTTAACAAAGGTTTATGATCCAAAGGTAGTTGAAATTGCAGCAGTATTTTCAATCTTACTTTCATTCTCACCAAAGGTAGCAGCAGGAATTAACCTTTTACCAACAGGTATTATCGGTGGTATTTCATTTGTACTTTACGGAATGATTTCAAGTATCGGTATCAGAAACATGGTAGAAAATAAAGTTGATTTAACAAAGAGCAGAAACCTTATGGTTGCCGCAATTATTTTAGTATGTGCATTAGGTATTACATCAATTGACTTCTCAATCGGAAACTTTGATATTAGCCTTACATCACTTGCAGTTGCCGCAATCGCAGGTATTTTATTAAATGCAATTCTTCCTGGAAATGACTATGAATTTAATGATGAAGAATTAGTTGAAAAAGAAATTGAAGAAGTTGCAGCACAAAAGACTGAACAGAAATAGAAACGCAGAAAAATAGATTACAGATAAATTAAAACCTTCAAAATGGGAGAAATCTTATTTTGAAGGTTTTTTATTTTGTAAAGTATGCTTTTTTGTACAAATAAAGAAATATACCGATTTTGACTTCAGTATTTGTATTGTTATATATAGGCAATGTAATTTTTAATTAAATTGATAAATCATTTTATTATATTAATGAAAAAAAGGATATATTTATTATTATTTATTATTACACGAATAATAAAATATAAAATATACAAATATATCATAGAAGAAAGCATTTGTTGACAAAAATATTGTTAATGATATAATTGAATTAAAAATATATAGTAACAGGAGGTAAGAATATAATGAAAGAAAAATTGTATGGAGCGAAGAAGGTTTATTTAAAAGCTATTTGTTAAAAATGAATATGAATAAAAAAATTGATTACATAATAAAAGGGATAAATATAAAAAATGATACTAATAGTGGAACTATTAGTTGTGAAATAGCTGATAAGGCGACATATACCCCGGAATTTCTCAATACAGCAAGTAATGTAGTTGTATGTGGATTGTTTAATCAACAAGGGCAAGGAAAATATGGATTATGTTGGGCGGCATCTGTTGCAACTATAGTAAACTATAGAAATGGAACGGCATATACAGCTAAAAATGTTGCGGATAGAATGGGAATAGAATATAATACAGGTGGAACATTAGAAAATGCGTCTTTAGCATTAAATCTATATGGAGTTATGTATAAGGCAATATATAACCAAATTAGTTGGACTCTGGTAAAAAAGAATATTGATCAGAAGAGACCTATTTATGTTGCAGCAACTTCGAGTGGAAACGGACATGCGGTTGCATGTTTTGGATATAAAGTTAATAATCAGAAAAAGTATGTATATTTTTGGAATCCTGGTACACAGAGTACTTCTATTGTATTATACAAAACGGCCGGAACAACGTTTTCATATAATAATAGTGTATGGACTTGGAAATATACAGCTGCTAGAAATGGATAAGAGTAATGAAGATAAAAGTATATATATTTGGTATAATAATTATAGTTGGATATTTACTCACAGCATGTAGTAATGATGAAATAAATACAAAAAATGAAAAAACTGATAAAAATAATATTCTTAACAATAAAGAATATAATAAGATTGTTTATTGGATAGGTGGGCAAGGTATTGAAATAACTGATAAAGTAGATGTAGAAAATATAGTAGAGATTTTATCAACTGTTCCGGTGGAACGTAAAGAAAAAGCAGAAGAACGGGCAGGTGGAATTTTCTTGGATTTAATAAGTGATGGTAATCAAGAGGAAAGAATAGTAATATTAAGCGATTATATTTCTTACAATAATGAATATTATTATACAAAATATGATGTTATTCCAAGTGTTGAAGAAATTATTGAAGATGAAGCAAAAAAAAATGGACTAGAATATTTATTTGAAGATACATCGACTGGTCATCAGGGGAAAAAGAAAGTTAAGTAAATAATTTATATAATATATTTCATAAAAATAAGATAAGTATTATATTTTTATATATTATATGAATTATAAAAAAATAGTTTAAGATAACAAAAAAT